>JAEEGF011126983.1_pt1 | contig 73642 bp, 52 predicted proteins | sample 9134171 | NCBI WGS metagenome assembly JAEEGF01 (sample SAMN16246542, study PRJNA631951) | gut metagenome | biome: gut microbiome; feature: rumen; material: AP-attached | host: Bos | place: Iran: Karaj | collected 2018-10 | reverse complement strand
GCTGGAAGCCTGTACCTGACTTTTCAACGTCTTTACTTCTAAACAGAATGTCTAATATTAGCTTATTTCGCTTATATGAAGGCAAATTCCTAGATATAAAATCAAGCGGCGTTAAATCGTCCGGAAATGACCCAGGATTATATATCTCAATTTTGCCCGGGTGAATACCAATTTCAATCTCCGGAACAGTTTCATAATCTGCATGTGCAAATGCGTTTACTATGATTTCGCGAATTGCCTCTTCCGGAATTTCCGGAATCTCTTTCCTCTTTCTAGTTCCGATTTCGCCTCGCCAATTGATACGATTCAAAATGTAATCTAAAGCAGAATTTACAAGATTATAAATATTACCTTCAAGGAGTTTCAAATCAGTGAAAGTGACTTTATTGTCTGTAGCATATGATGCCAGCTTTAACCCAATCTTGGCATTTTTCCCAAAAAGGGCATACCCACCATTGTTTATTTGTCCTCCGCGTACGATATCAATGGTAGTGAGCAGTTTTTCTTTGTCATACTCCTTCATGGACAAGCGGCCACAGTCTTTTGCAGACTGATAAAAATCCTTCAAGGCATCATCATCCAGGTCATCAGCAGTATAATCCGTCAACTCTTCTTCCCATTTGGAAGAGTAATCATCATTCTTTATCAGCCGTTTTAATTCATCAGGAGACATACGCCTATTCTCTGTCCCTGTTCGAATTAGATACTTGCCATTAACTGCATAGGGTCTATTATGTCCGGAAAAAGACACCTTAATTATCGTTCGCTGTTCTATAGTGAGCACCTCTATAGTCGGCGCAATTCTCGGTTCAATGGCGTCGCTAATTATTCTTGATATATCCTTCTTGGTAGAATCACTAATCTGTTGTCCTCTAACAAATCCGGAATCATCAACACCAAAATACACTGTGCCTCGGCTATGTTTATTCAAAATGGCTGCGATAGCTTCTACAGCCTCATTCTTTTCTCCGGTAGTAAGCTTAAACTCAACGGTTTCACTTTCAGATCCAATAACCATCTAAAGCCTCCTCTCATATACTCTGTGATTATATCATGGACACAGCAATACGTCCACATATTTCATTCCGCGTTTGTCCATATAATTTTACATAATTCCTGCTTAATCGACATATAACGGGAGCGTGTCACGCCCCCGTCACTGTCAATCAAGGGAAAGGTTATTCCAACTCTGTTTCCCTGTGTTTTTTTGGTACAACCGGGGTCCTTGGATGTTCCTTCGTTTCTTTCTTTAACTCTGCAAGCCTGCCAAGAACGCTTTCTTCTCCTTCTCCAATCATCTTTAGTATCATAATCTATTATACTACCATCAGGTAGGATCAGGTCATCAATCTTTCCATCCTCAAAGCTTGTATATGGATGCATATGGTCCTGATGGAAACCTTTCTCATATTTCTAATCCTCCTTAGTATTTATATAAATAGTTGTTACATAGTTTATTGTTTCAATAAAATCTTCAGTTAGTTCTCCGGCCTTTTCTATCCGGCGGAGTTCAGATATAATCTCATCCATCTTGTCTCTGAGAGCCTTAAATGTTTTGCTATTTCTCACAACAACAACATCTCTATCCTGAAGTTTTGTAATGATAAACGATTGCTTTGTCATGCCAGATAGCTTCACTGCCTCATTTATTGCATCGTTCTCCTCAGGCGATACCCTGAAAGCTATAGTCACGCTTCTCCATCTTCCTCTCCTATCAAGTGCTTTTTCAGACATATTCATCACCCCCTTTTAGCACTCTTGTTAATATCATTAAGCTTACATGCCATATCTGACTGCACATCTGGAAAGAGATGTGCATATCTATACGTGACATGTACTGATTCATGTCCCATTCTTTCTGCAATAGCCACCGCACTATATCCCATATTAATCAGAAGAGACACATGCGAATGCCTAAGATCATGAACTCTGATTTTCTTTATGCCTGCTTGATCAGCCTTCTTCTTAAGCTTTCTTGTAACCGATGATTTGGAAAGCATGTAAAATATCCTTCCATCTGGAATATCATCCGCTAGCATATTGAAATAATCTTCAAGTTCCCCACAAAGAAAGTCAGGTACCGAGATTGTCCTATTACTCTTTGGTGTTTTAGGTGAAGTTACCTTTTCATCTTCATTAGCCTCCTGATAAGTCTTATTGACGGTAACTGTCTTCTTAACAAAATCAAAATCTGATTTGGTAAGAGCAAATGCTTCACCCTCTCTAAGCCCCAACCAATATAGCACTTGGAAATAATAGTAATAACAGGGCTCATCCATCACTTCTTCGGAAAACTTCAAATACTCCTCTGTAGTCCAGAAATCCATTTCTATCAACCTATCAGATCCAAAGTTTCCTGCAATTGAAGCCGGATTTGTTGGCAGCGCGTAATATCTCATCGCAAAGTTGAAGATTGCATTTAATTCATCATGTAGTTTCTTAAGATAACTCGGTGTATAAGGCATTCCATTTGCATCCTTGTATCTCAGAAGTTCATTCTGCCACCTAATAACATCTCGTGATGTAATCTCATTGATAGGCAATTTTCCAAAGAAAGGAATAATCTTATCCTCTTCAATATATTCCTTGTTTCTTCTAGTAACCTCTTTGAGTCTAGGAAATCTCTCGTCACGATAGACATCAATGAAATCTCTCATGCTCATATTAAGCTGCCCAGCCTGCCTACTCTTGAAGCTATTCTCCCATTCCAGAGCTTCTCTTCTAGTCTTGAATCCACGTTTTGTCTTACTCTTAACTTTCCCTGTCCAGTCCTTATAACGGAAACTAGAAAACCAGGTATTTCTTTCTTCATCCTTATAAGCCGGCATGATAGTTTCCTCCCTTATGCTGAAATTCCATATACTTTCTCTTCGAAGTATCTTCTACTCACTTTACCTGCTACAGTTATAAAGCCCTGCTTTTTTAGCTCATCATTAAGTCTTCTGATAATCTTATAAGCCATTGGTATCGAAATACCCATGAATCTTGATACATCATCTGCATTTAAAAAATTCTTTTCACCCATAACAATATCCTCCTTATCTTCACATTCTTATTGGTTGCAAAAATAAATACCGTGTAGGGCTTAAGCTCTACACGGTAGGAGAATTTGTTATTCATAATATCCGCGGCTGTATATTGTAAAAAACAATTTCATCTATTATAATTAAATAGACGGTGCGGATCTTCCGTTGTGCAGGTGCTGTAATCACCCTCATAAGTGCATTGGGGTTGCCGCCCCTCTGCACTGCCGTTATTTATTCTGTTATAGACATTATATTATATATACCGGTATATATCAATTGACATATATAACAAATATATACCGGTATATATCAAACTTTATTGTATATTATGTATATTATCTGGAGGATATCGTTATGGGATATACTGAAGCAGCTAAAAAAGCTACCTATAAACAACGCAATGAAAAGCTTGACAGACTTGAGATATACATTCCTAAAGGCGAAAAAGAACTCATCAAAGATCACGTAATAAAAACCGGTGAATCTGTTAGTTCTTTTGTTTACAGAGCAATAAAAGAAGCTATCGAAAAAGATAATGCCCCATTAGAAACTCAGGAGTAGGAAGAAATTCCGCTCCTTTTTTTATTGAATAACCGCCTGACTAACCTGTGTAACAGTTCACTTATGATAGTTGAAAAATATTTCCATATTAATATTATAAAACCATTAAAATCATCAATAATTAACGAATAATAACTCGCCGAAAGGAAATATCTTTCATCTTCCAATCTTTGCTAATATGTAGTATTATATTTCCTGTAAGGAGGTTTTGATATGCTAGATTATTCACTAATTGGTAGAAACATCAGAGAATTAAGGGAGAGTCAAGGGATTAGTCAACAAGACTTTGCGGATGCAGTTGGCATCAGCAAAAGGCATCTATCTTCGATTGAAAATGGTCATACCGATAACATAACACTCAACACTATAGCGAGAATATCGGAATTACTTAATATTAGTATTAGTAGTCTAATAGATGAAAAGGCTCAACAGAATAATATACCTACAACCAGTTCAGGTTTTGAGCATATAATCGATTGTTCTAACTATCTGTACAGGAACCCCTATCGTAAGATATCGACATTCGTCGAGTTGTTCTTGATACTACCGTTGATCAGTCTTCATGATTTCTATGACATTACAGCACGAGTTGATGGGGATATATTTGGCCGTGAGGATTATGTTGCACAAGCAGTCGGTTATGCATACCGGAGTATTCCAGATAGCAAGGCCAAGTCATATGTGCAGACAATACTTGATCTCATCGAGAGGCAACCTTGGGAAGGTAGAACAGATATATCTGCATCAGATGTGCTTCGCGAAAAATTCGAAGAATTATGTGATAGCGATGATTTCATTGAACTTCATGAATCATACGTCAGATTAATTAAGGAGAAAGCAGAGATTACTGCTAGCTTAGGTAATTTTGTATTTTGTAATAGTTTGTATGAAAATAAACTGATATAAGGAGGACTCAATAATGATTCAGACAGCAATCAAGAAGGAAGATTTCAAAAAATTCCATTCGCATCCTGACGAACCAATCAGAACATACCCCGCAAGCAAATCCTCGGGCATCAAAGGACTTGTTTGTCCTGATTGTGGTGCAGATATGTATGCCAAGTCTAATCATCATGGCACTAGCTTTTATGTATTATATCCTGATGGCAAACATACAACCATCAAGTGTAAAACTCTATCAACCAAGAACGAAAAGACGATAAAATCAATAACACACGAATCATTCAATCCGGAAGGTTTTCTTGCCGGTTTAATCCCAACGGAGCCATTAATACCTGACACAAGTCCAAAACCAAAAGTACCAGGCTCCCCTGGGCCTGGTACTGGAGGCGAAACAATCGATCCTGAAGATGTCGAATTCCGCCCCTCAAGCAGCATTAAAGACATTGTCGCTGAGAATCTTCATGAGGAAGACCCACATAAACCTATCGATAAAAACGGCACTGAACTGAAGAGCATATTACTTGCAGTTCCTGCATTCAAGGAATTTTTTAATGATTTCGGACAACTTTCATATACCAATCGAATAATACAGATGGAACCATATAACAGCTACAGCAATGAAGAATGTTATATCGGAAGGATATTCAGGTATATTGGCACCGACGAGAAAAGCAACAAAAAACTATATACATACATATATTTCAAGATAAAAATACGTGATGCACGAAAAGCATTCTACAACTACTATAGCAAAACATTCCGTCGCGATGCTGACGCAAATGGAATCATGCGTAATATATCGAATTACGAGAATATATTCGTCGCAGGATATTGGGAACCAATAGATCCTTACCGCACAAAGAACGGTGATGAATATCCTATGTTCCAGACGACTATATATGATTTCGGAAGGCAAATATATCATTTTAATAAAAAATAACAATAATAGAGGTTAATCCCTGCAACCGGCGATTAACCTCTATTCGAGTCTATCCTCTCTGTACCCTCATATAAACCTTATGGTATTTCTCTAAAATATTTATAGTACGATCCGATCTGTATTTGGGATTACAGTAATAATGTTTTATTTCATCTTCAGATATCATTTTACCATCTATCCTAATTAAGCTCTTAGTATTAGGCTCACATCCCACGATTTCTAAATCGACTATATCACCTTCGTCTGCCTCTATCTCAACCATCACTTGCGAACAATTATATAGGTCATATTTTACAGCATCATCTAAAGCTCCATAGATAACCCTATTGGTCTTTCTCTTATATATAGCTCTTTCGTTCATGAGCTCATACATATGCCGCAAGGAATCTTGATTATTAAACTCATTTCTGGTTTCATAAATATCTGTAACATCATGGCCAAGAAGATACTGTATTTCAGAGTCATTCATCCCAACTATAGAAAGTTGCGTAGCAAAATTTCTTCTGAGCATATATGCAGTAGGGTTTTTTTCTCTCATTATAGCCGGAATTTCGCCCATTGCTATTTCGTAATCTAAGTATGAAAGAATTTCCGGTTTTATCCCCACTTCTCTAAACGCTTGTTTAGCCGCTTTTGTTATCTTATCCGGGATACAGTTCTCGTAAAAATGATTATTAACACAAGCTATCGTCAATTCATCAACCTCATCCTCCTTAACCCCATTATTAATTAGATATTGCCTTCTCTTCATTAAAAAATCATACACTTCATCCGGAATCGGTAATATACGATCTGCATTTTTAGTTTTTCCTGATGAGATTATTCTATGATTTTTACTTTCTATTGTTTTATATACAAGAAGCGAATGAAATCCTCTTTTATTTTTGTCAGCAATAATATCTTTAAACTGAACAACACATGCCTCTCCATCCCGAAGACCAAACACAAGCATTAAATAAACTCCGAACAATTCTCCTCTCATTTCAACATCTTTAGTTAAAAATCTGTATAATAAGACCTCTTGTTTGGGATTTAATGATTTTTTTAGTTTTAAGAATTCTTTTTTTCCATTGTCATCCACAGATGGAGGTATTTCAAATAAAGTTCCCCATAATACATTTTCGATGCCCAATTTATCATTCGCAACATCTGCAACATCATAAATTAGTCTCATAAAATCAGCCAATCTTCCTGGCGAATAACCCTGATCTGATAAAATATCAAGAAGGTTCTTATAATCACTTTCAATATAATCCTCTATGGGTAATTCATCATGGCATTCAATATACGGTATAATTCTTCTTACATAATCTGCTAAATGAGGCTTTTGTGTATGTTCGACACTATTCCAATAATACTTATCGCACATATAATCAAAGTATTCATGTATAACACCTGCAAATGTCAGTTTTCCATCAACCGAAACTACGGTATCATCTAATATACTCAAATCAATCATCGTTATTCACCACTGTCAATTGAATATCTACTCCAAGTTCGTTTTTTACTTCTATGTTTATCTTGCCTTGTTTTTTTGATGCAAACCTATACTTGTATACATTAGAGTATCTTTTACTATAATCATCTGCTTCTGTATTTTTGTCATACAATAAGTAAGACCATCTACATAGTTTTTTATATATCTCATATTGGATAGCATCATTATCATAATCGATGTAATATATATCTTTAGTGTCTGCAGCGCTCATCCCTAATACATGACTTATTTCACCAGCTTTTAAATAACATATGTGATTTGCCATATATTTAAAGTTTGATATAAATATATCCGAATAAAACCTATTTAGATCAGTTTCCACTTCTCTTTCTCCAGGAAGCTTTACAATCATTTCAGGTATCTCTATCTCTAAAATCGCTTTTCTGTATATGTCGTTAAATTCCTCATATTTCATTCTCCTGCACCCATCTGCACTATACTTTTCACTAAACAGAGGCATGCCATTTAAACTATCCTCCGACAGACTATAGTTCCTCATTAACTTTTTCCTTTTAAGAATCAACAGTGTTTCCAACTCAGGGACAAGGGGAATCATTCTTCTTTTAATCCAATCCCCTCTTTCTCCATATTCAATCAGTTTTCCTTTCCTATCTATGGCGCGAGTAATGCTTACCTGGGTAAAATCATAGTCTTTATTATACTGAATGTCTCCCCAGTTAAGTGCCATCATCTCCCTAATAGGAACAGCGGTGAATAACCTAAAAAACACAATAATAAGTTTTAGATTATCCGTATATCTCCAATCCCCATCGGAAACTATTCCTCTCAACATTTTCCTCTGTTCCATCATTGATAGATTCTTCTTCGTTAGCGCGTTACGCACTTCATATTGTTCTTCCTCCATCCTGTTTGTTATGTTCCGAAGAATATCTGAAAACGGATTAAAAGAAACAACATCTTTAATAATCAGAACATTAAATAGTTTATACAGTTGTTTTACTACTTTTTCTTTTTCCCCAACCGTACCAAAATCATCTATCAACTGTTTTATAGCCTCTAAAAAAGCCCCATCGAATATACTCTCACATTTCACACTACCAATTAAATATTTAGAATTAAAAATAACCCGACACACGTCATCTTCATATCCGTTTGTCATAAACAATTCATTTCTATTTACATACCAAAGTGATTTTAACGAAAGATCCGTCATTCTCCCCATAAAAGCTCGTTTTATATCGTTCGATATAACTTCATAGTTTTTTTCATCAAAAGCAACATTATCCAGCCTGTATGGTAATTCACCTTCACTCTTAAACCTTAATCCCTTCTCAGTTTCCTTGATCAATCTTTTGCTTTTTCCTTTTTCATCCGGAATAGAATTATAACTAGCAATAGCTGAAACTCTACCATTTCTATTCACATATCTATACTGGATTTTTATTTCATCAGAAAATTCATGAGTCTGCGGCTTTCTACGTTGAATAGATTCCTTCGATTTATCCGTTATCATTTTTACATCGTTAAAAGAGAATCTACCATAAGTCAAATAATCATACGAAATCGCAAAAGAATCATCTTCGATAGTCATTTCTTTTCCATTTACCAGTCGCATATTATATATTAGAACTTCATCTGATATTATATCTCTTGAAGCATAGATAACCGCTCGTCTTTTAGGAGCAGTTTCAAATATAGCACCATCTACAAATAATACTTTATAAATATTCAAGCCACATTTTTTAAGTTGAGAAAGTATACTTTCTCTATTTTTTTTGAACATTGAACAGCTAATACTCATGATTAAATCTTGAGCTTCATATTCAATCAGGTTTAAAAACGAGAAAACATCGTAATCATTCGAAACAATACCTATCAGAGTTTTTGAGCTTTCCCTTTCCTCATATGTATAAAAACGTTCTCCTCTATAAGTATTTTCGTAAGCAGAAGAAAAATAGCCATCTGATACTATGTATTTGTAATCGTTCTGTATTGTTGATTCAATTAAAAATGGACTCGGATTAAAGATTGCTATAGAACAAGAGTTGTAATTATTAATCTCCTCTTTTAAAAAACCACACTCAAATGCAGAATCATTATTACCGAAAAAAAGCGCCTCAATAATTACATTTGCAGGTATATCTCGCAATTTCCAGACATACATTTCATATGCTGTTTCATCAATTAAAACACCATTAATAACAGGTATACCGCTTCCTCTTTTTCGTGAATACCAAATATCCGAAAACATACTTTTACGATCATCAACATATTCATTAATCTCACAGAACATATGAAACAATCTCTCGTATGCAATACGCAGCTTTTTAAAAAAGTCAATTGTCTTTTTTATATTACCTGTTATCTTCACTTTTTGCGTTTTATAATCAAACACCTTATTAGTAAACACCTTCTTGTTTCCCACTTTTGAAATGCTCCCTTACAAACATATTATATTCTTAGAATATCACACACATATTAATTTTGCCACTTATTTTATTTTTATTCTTGTTTTATTTTTTATGTTTTAACGGCATTATTGCTTTCATAATTACTTCACGAATAATAAAAAAAGTCCGCAAAGCCTTATTTTATAAGGCTTTGCGGACAATTGTATTTACTCATATTCCACAGTTGCGGGTGGCTTCGGGGTATAGTCAAACAGGACTCTGTTGATGCCCGGAACTTCGGTGATGATCCTCTGTACGAGGTGGTCGATCAGCTCGTCTGAGAGGTGCTCAACAGTTACCTCCATAACGTCTGTGGTGTTGATGGCGCGGATGATGCATGGCCAGTCGAAGGTGCGCTTTCCGTCCTTAACACCTGTTGACTTGAAGTCAGGAACGACCGTGAAATACTGCCATACCTTGCCCTCGAGTCCGTTCTTTGCGAACTCCTCACGGAGGATTGCGTCTGATTCACGTACTGCCTCGAGACGATTGCGGGTGATCGCTCCCGGACATCTTACGCCAAGTCCCGGACCAGGGAATGGCTGACGGTAAACCATATTGTCAGGAAGGCCGAGCGCCTTTCCTACAACACGAACCTCATCCTTGAAGAGCGTACGAACCGGCTCAACCAGTTCAAAGTTCATATCATCCGGAAGGCCGCCTGCGTTATGATGCGCCTTGATGCCTGCCTCACTCTCGAGGATGTCAGGCCAGATGGTTCCCTGTGCAAGGAACTCTATTCCATCGAGCTTACGTGCTTCCTCTGCGAAAACCTCGATAAACTCGCCGCCGATTATCTTTCTCTTCTGCTCAGGATCTGTTACTCCTGCAAGCTTGTCGAGGAAACGGTCCGTAGCGTCAACATAGATAAGATTTGCGTCCATCTCATCTCTGAAAACCTTGATAACCTGCTCAGGCTCTCCCTTTCTGAGGAGTCCGTGATTTACGTGTACACATACGAGCTGCTTTCCTACTGCCTTGATAAGAAGCGCTGCTACAACCGATGAGTCAACTCCACCGGAAAGTGCAAGGAGCACCTTCTTGTCGCCGACCTGTGCTCTCATCAGTTCAACCTGCTCGTCGATGAACTTCTTTGCGAGTTCCGGAGTCGTGATTCTTTCCATGTCGTCCGGACGTCTTGTTAATTCTGCCATTTTTCATCCTCCCATATATTAAAAATATTAGTACTACCAATCTCCGACGGCTCAGCCGTCCGCGGTGATCATCTACCCTAGAAGTTTCTTCCGTTCCAGCCCCAGTCACCGGTGCCGCGGTATTCAACATAGATATTATTTCCCGGAATTCCGAGCTCCTCTTCATATATCTCGCAGATTCTTGCAGTCATCTTGTCTGCCGCAGAACTGCTTACAGAGCCAAATACGTCAACCGAAACGTAAGCTCCCTTCTCAAGCTTATTTCCTGCAAAATACAGGCTGTATTCATCCTCAAAACCAACCATCAGAAAGCTCTCCGGCTTGCCGATGATAGCTGCCGCTTTACCAAGCTCAGCCTTGATCTTTTCACGCTTTTCCTCACTCACCTTAACGGTGATCTTCGAATCGATAAATGGCATAACTGCACCTCCCATAATAATGATAAATACATGATAACACGTTAAGCCCTATTTGTCATGGAGGATTTGTCATCAACGTTGCACCTCACCGCCGGGTATTTTGAGGATTGATGAATATGATCAAACAACATAAAAAGAGCCGCCTCTCGGCGACTCTTGATATGAAAAAATGTGGGGGGGGAAGGTATAGAAATCCTTCATTTGGATTATCTACAGTATATCTATAAATTATGTTCAAGTTACGTTTAATCTGTGAACAAATGGTGAAATCTACATTAGTTTACAGCCGGTTTTTTCGATTATTTTCTCTGATAATCCCTTATAACTTCAAGCGCCGGGAGCACATTTCCGTCGTAATCGAAGAGTGCCTGGTTCGCCCATTCATTACCGCAAGGCCCCTTATCATGGATATATTCGAGAGATGCAGGTGTTGCCCACCCGCTGCCCGGTACAGGGATCCATGCAGGCTCCCACCAGAAGAAGCCTCTGCCAAGACCATTCGGAATCTCCTCGATCCTTCTGAGGAGATCAAGCATAAAGTCCCTCTGTCCTTCGACAGTCATAGGATAATCAATCTTCTCAATAAGCTCCGGCCTGGTCGCATAGCCCTTACGCTCCTCGTCCGAAAGCTTCTCGTATTCCTTATAGTCCTCCATGGTGTAGCCCATAGAAACCTCGGCGATCACTATCTCCTTGCCGTATCTCTCGGCAATGTCCTTCATATTGTAGGAAAGCTGATCAAGTGTTCCGTGCCAGAACGGATAGTAAGACATACCGATAATGTCGAAATCCTCGCCACCCTGCTCTATATAATTATCGAACCATCTTCTGTAAAGCTCATTATTACCGCCGTTATCAAGGTGGATCATGAGCGGTATGCTCTTGTCCGCCGCCTTTGCCGCGCGAAGGCCGCTGCTCACAAAGCGTGCAACATTCTCATAATTCGGAAGCTGTCCCTCCGGCCAGAGAAGTCCGTTCGTAAGCTCATTTCCTATCTGAACCATTCCGATAGCCACGCCATTATCCTGAAGGTATTTTATAGCTGTAAAGGTGTAATCATAAACAGCTTCCTCCAGCTCCTGCACGGTATAATTCTCCCAAGCCTTCGGCTTATACTGCTTGCCCGGATCCGCCCAGAAATCGCTGTAATGGAAGTTGAGCAGCACCTTCATGCCTGCCTCAGTGATCTTCTTACCCATCCTGAGGGTCGCGTCAAGATCATTTGTTCCCGCGCCGTACGGCTCGCCCTTAAGCGAATAAGGATCGTTCCACAGTCTCAGCCTGATCATATCTATATCATAGCTTTTCATGATCTCGAGGATGTCCTTCTCCTCGCCGTGATCATAGTATTTTGCTCCGAGCTGTTCAAGCTCATCCATGGTTGAAAGGTCCATACCCTTGATATATTTAATCATTTTTACCTCCTTGTAGGGATACAGCCGGACATACTGCCTAGCAGTCATCCGGCTGTTTTAAGGGAATAAAGGTATATAAATTAGTCGAAATCAAATTTAGTAAAGCGCTTATGCATAGCCTTGTAACGGAATCTGACCATCTCATTTACACGGAGGACATCTTCCTCGGTTCCTGTGAACTGGCAGCGCATACAATAGAATTCCTTCTTGTCCTTGTCATAAAACATATCGATATCAAGATCCCTCATGAAGCATGAAGGGCATCTGTAATTTAATCTGCCTTTTCCAGATTGAGCCATGTCGCAAATACCTCCTTATCAGATATCTTCTTCCTGAAGCCAAGTGTGAACATAGGCGAGAATGCGTAACCCTCCTTGATGTAGCCCTCTACCTCAGGGTTATCGGCTGTAAGGGAAACTCTGGTCTCGATAGCCGGAATGACAGCTGACGCTTCCTTCGCACCGGCAAGAGCCTCTTCTCTGCACTTATATTCGTATTTGATAGTCTTCTCTTCGCTGCCGCTTACCTTAAGGGTGATGCAGCTCATATCCTCAGGATATTCGGTTGTTCCGTAGCAGGCAACCATGTATTCGTTGAGCATGACCTCTGCTGTCGGATCGCTCATCTCGAGAATAGTTCTCTCAATCTTGATATTTGAAGAGCCTTCTTCGAAATACTCCTTTGTCTGGAGCTTCACGGTAAGGTCTCTGAACTGTATTTCTACAGGGTCAAGTGTCAGGATTCTTGTATTCCCTTCCTGTGAGAAGTGAGCCTTTGTACGGCAGAGGCAGAGGTCAACCTCCTCGCCCTTATATGAAAGCTTTGCGGAACGAACTGTTCCTTCGCCTGCATAATGGGTGAAATACCCTGCGCGGTACTTCTCCTGGATAAGGAATGGATAAGACGCATCCTGAACATGCTTCGTGCCGATACCTACCGGCCACTCAAGCTTTGCTGCGTATGGACGAAGATCGACGATCGCGCCGCCCTGATCCATATTTACGCAGGCTCTCATGTAAGGATCGCAGTACCAGAAGAGCTGCTTGTCCGAACCGTAAAGGATGTCTCTCCAGAGCGCACATTCAGGCTCTGTATAGCTCTTCTTCTGACGATAGTAATCAGCGAACTCGCTCATTGTCATATCAACGAGCTGGCCTTCCTTCTTGAGCTTGCCGTAGTAAGCGCAGCCATCGCTGTAGGACTTAAGGAGGAGCTCGTAAGGTGCCTCCCAGCGGCCCATCTTATTCATCCAGCCCGGTCCTACGAACATCATGTTGTAGGCGTAGCCGTTGTTGTATTTTTCAAGTGAACGGTACTGATCGATCAGGTTGTAGAGATATGGATACTCCCAGGTCTCTGTGTCGTAGATCATTCCGCGGAGAACGTTCTGTGGATGTGTACCGAAGTTGGATCCGTTGCCGTCGTAGCAGGCGATGAGGTCACGGGAAAGGTGTGGGATCGCAACGATACCGCTGTCCTCTGCCTCATTTGCTGCAGGCGCGTGGGTATTCTGCTTTGAAGGGATCCATGGAGCCCATGGGCCGCCGTCGAAGAGTGTATACCATGAATTGTTGCAGGTGTGGTAAGCCTTAGGGCCTTCCTCCCAGCAGGTAGCGACCGCACACTTCACCATAGGGTATTTCTCCTTGATGAAATTGATGAGGTCCGCATCCATATAGTAAGAACCGGTTGATTCCGGATAGAAACCGAAGCGGTCGTGGAACTTCTCAAATACATCTGTTACGATGGCCTTCTTATCTTCCATCGAGAACATCCAGATGCAGAAGTCCTTGGTCTTGTATTTCTCTCTGAACTCCTCGCAAGGAAGTCCGAGAAGTGAAAGGGCGATCTCGTCGCCGTAAACTTCGTGATCGTGCTTAGCCAGCTCAACAGCCTCGTCGTTGAAGAGTGCTGCATAGGTCATCTGTATGGTGCACTTCAGGTCGTTCTCATGAGCAAGTCTCTGCTGTGTCTTGAATATATCGAGTGACTCGGTAAGAAGCTTCTTATCTCCGATATCCTCTTCCTTGCCCTGTCCGGTGACAGTCGCAGAGTATTCCGGAACCATTTCCGGACGGTGAATGATATTTACGACAAACTTGTCCATCCCTTCGATTCTCCTTTGATTTCTGTTTATTGTCAGTGCGCAAAATATAGAAAATATCGAATGCGCAATCGGTTGTTCATATTTGCAGTATATACCCCTTTTCCAAAAAAAGAAATACATATTTTTGTCGATTTTTAGAATGTCATTTTGTGCATTATGCACAATAAACTATTATTTTATCGCCGAAAATACGAATTTTGTTTCCTTTTTGACGAAACATGATATACTTGTTTTGAGCAACCGATTGCTCAGCTTGCAATATAAGCAAAAATCAACGATAATATAGGGTAGCGTATTTTATCCAAATATCACTTTGGGAAAACTTACAGACTAAATAGAATTATCGTCCGGAGGTTCATTCGGAAAACTATAAATAGCAGTTCAGAAGGGAGAGATATATGAAAGTAGACAGACTGTTGTTCGGAGCAGCATATTATGACGAATACATGCCTTTCGACCGTATAGAAAAAGATATGGAAATGATGGTTCAGGCAGGGATAAATACTATCCGTATCGCCGAATCAACCTGGAGCACCTGGGAACCTGAGGAAGGCCGTTTCGACTTCACTCATCTCGACAGGATGCTATCGACTGCCGCTCAGTACGGTATCTCCGTGATCGTCGGCACTCCGACCTACGCCATCCCTTCATGGCTTGCTAAGAAGTCCGAGGATGTTCTCGCACTTACACACAGTGGCCAGAACACCTACGGCCCACGTCAGAATATGGACCTCACCTCTCCTATTTACAGACAGTACGCTGAGCGTATGATCAGAAAGCTTATGGAGAAGGTTGCGGACCACCCTTCTGTCATCGGCTACCAGATAGACAATGAGACTCACCCTTACGACACCTGCGGCCCGCGTGCACAGGCTATGTTTGTTGAGTATTTAAAGGAGAAATTCCCTGATATAAATGAGTTCAACCATGAGTTTGGCCTTGATTACTGGTCAAACCGCGTCGATGACTGGGATAACTTCCCTGACATCCGCCAGACCATCAATGCCAGCCTCGGAGCCGAGTACTGCGCCTTCCAGCGTAAGATCGTAACCGATTTCTTCAATTGGCAGATTGGTATAGTTTCCGAATACAAGCGTCCGGATCAGTTCATCACTCACAACTTCGACTTTGAGTGGCACGACCATTCCTACGGAATGCATCCGGAGGTTGACCAGCGCGAGGCCGCTGAAAATATGACTGTTGCCGGCTGCGATATCTATCATCCTTCACAGTCCGACCTCACCGGCTATGAGATAACTGCCTGCGGAAATATCATCCGTTCTCTGAAGGACGACAACTACCTCATCCTCGAAACTGAGGCACAGGGCAACCAGGCATGGCTTCCTTATCCGGGACAGCTCAGGCTCCAGGCCTACAGCCATATAGGAAACGGTGCGAATTCCGTGATGTACTGGCACTGGCACAGCATCCACAATGCAATCGAAAGCTATTGGAAGGGCATCCTTTCCCACGACTTCTCCGAGAACGAAAGCTACCGTGAGATATCACGCATCGGTAACGAGTTCAAGGTGATCGGCAGCAACATCATGAACCTGAAGAAGGCCAACCGTATCGCCATCGTGCTCGACAACCGCTCGCTCACAGGTCTCAGCTACTTCCCGACGGAAACCAACGGCAAGTCAAGCTACAACGCTGTATTTCGTGCATTTTCCGATGCACTCAGCGATATGAATATAGAATACGATGTCATCCCGGCCGACCGAAAGGCTCTCAGCCGCTATGATATCGTCATCATCCCGGCTCTCTACAGTGCGAAGGAGGCCTTCCTTCTCGGTGTAAATAAATACGTTCAGGACGGCGGAAACGTTATCGTTTCCTTTAAGAGCGCTTTCGCCGACAACTACCTGAAGATCCATAGTGATCCACAGCCGCACATCATCAAGGAGTGCCTCGGCGTTCACTACGATCAGTTCACTTATCCGAAGGGCGTTCCGGGCTGCAGTGAATGGATGGAGCTTGTTACCTGCGACACTGCAGAAGAAATACTGCACTACGACCACAAATACTGGGGGCGTTACAGCGCCGCAACCCTCAACTCCTACGGAAACGGACACGCGATGTATATCGCTACCCTTCCTGACAAGAGGATCATCGTCGAGCTTATACGTATGCTCATGAATAAGACCGAGTTCTACGAACCTGACAAGCTTCCTTTCGAGAGGCATAAGAATGTCACCGTAAAGCAGGGAATAAATGATGCAGGCAACCACGTGCTCTTCTTCCTTAACTACAGTGACGAAGAGGTTGTGATAAATAATATTTCCGGCGACGCCGTTCTCCTTACAGGCGCAGCCTACGAAGACAGCGCCGGAATGTCAATAAATCTTGGCGACACCTTCCGTCTCCTTCCTTGGGATGCGGTAGTGCTTGAATATTTTTAATATTTCACCATAAAAATAGTTTCTGTGTCCGTATACATATTAAAGCGGTCGATAAATTAGCCGCACCATCGGGGAGGAAATATATATGACACAGGGAAATACAAATAATTATTCAAACAGCGGTTATGTTCCACAGGGCAACCCACAGGCGAATCCATACATGCCTCAGGGTAACCCTCAGAATCCATATATGCCACAGAACAGTATGCAGAATCCTTATATGCCACAGAGTAATAGCAATTCCCAGATGAACGGCTATACTCCACAAAATCCGTATATGTCACAGGGTAATTACATGCCGCAGATGAACAGCTTCGTTCAGCAGGCAGCACCCGTGCAGGAGAAGAAAGGCAGAAGCAAGGTTTTCGTAGCAGCCATGATCGTATCGATCGTCGCCTTCGTAGCCGTAATGACTGTATTTGCCATTCATTTCGTTAACAAGAATGTGAAGAAGGGCAAAGATAAGAAGAAACATGTTTACACGGTCGAAGATGTTAAGGAACTGTATGGATATGACGAGGTTTACACCAGGGAATACGATAGCGAGGGTATAACCTACACCATGTGCTATCCGGAGAATACCGGCAGTTCACGAGCAATAGAATATCACCTGATCTATATATTTGATTCCGTTGATGATGCAAGTCAGTATTTTGAGAGCATGCGTACCAGTTACTTCAGAAATATCACCGGTGAAGGCGTAAACTATGTAGAGGGTTGGATCTCCGGAATCTGCGATGCAGATGAGAAGGACCGTGCAGAGCTTAAAGACAACCTGATCGTGATCGACGAACTTGAATTCATCGGATATGATTTCTAAAAAAGCAAAAAAGATCACTCCCCCGCGTGATTTTAAAACATACTATAGCCAACGAACAACTCAGCCGGCAGGTTTCCCTGCCGGCTGAACTCTTTTTCACTCTATTCTATTCGACTCAGCTGCACCGAAGCCATTATCGGTACCGGTCAGTTCTCATCAGCAGGCTCTTACTCCTCGTCCTCGTTCTTCTCGATCGCAGGCATGAATCCCGGGATATTTTTATATCTTACGATCTTCATGCTGGCGTTCTTGATGAACTCCTCGTTACGGAGCTTAACTCTTGTGATCTGCTTATAGATAGGTCTTCCCTTATTTACCTTACTCTTCAGCTTCTCGAAATAATCCTTATCGTCGCGATGATTCTCATCAGGGTAGATCTCCGCAACGATCTTGCCGTTCTCATCATATACGAGAACCTCTTCAACCGCTGAGTCACGTGCAAGATCCTGTTCAAGCTCCTCAGGAGAGATATTTTCACCGTTGCTAAGAATGATAAGATTCTTCTTTCTTCCTGTCAGGAAGATAAAGTTGTCCTCATCAACATAGCCAAGGTCACCTGTATGGTACCAGCCATCGATCAGTGCATCATCGGTTGCCTCAGGGTTCTTATAGTACCCCTTCATGACAAGGTCGCCCTTAAATGCAACCTCGCCCTCCTCCGTGATCTTAACCTCGATACCCGGAACAAGATGTCCAACGCTGCCGTCCTTATGATGATAAAGTCTGTTAACAGAGGTACAAGGCGAACACTCGGTTGCACCGTAACCGTTCAGTATTTCGATACCCCAGGTACGGAATTCTCTTACGTACATCGGATCAAGTGCAGCACCGCCGCAGATGATAGTCTCGAGATTTCCACCAAATACCTTCTTGATAGGTCCGTAGATCTTGCTTCTCAGATCGAGCTTGGCCTTTCTCAGGATATCCGTAGACTTCATGAGTCTCTTAAATACCTTGGTCTTGCCCTTCTTCTCGATCTCAAGCCAGATCTGCTTATGGAAGTATTCAACAAACATCGGAACGAGGAACATGGTCTGCGGTGCAAACTCTTCCATATTCTTCTTAACATGCTTCAGACTCTTATTGATAAATATAGGCTTGCCGTAGTTCATGACCATAAGGATACCAACCACGAGTCCGAAGGCATGATGGAAAGGAAGCACCGCAAGTGTGCCGCCCTGTGGCTCGAAAAGCATACTTGTATGAACTATCTCAAATGCAATATTTTTATTCGTCAGTTCAACACCCTTACTGACTCCGGAGGTTCCGGATGTGAAGAGAATAGTCGCTGTCTTCTCTGGATCTATCTCGTATTTTGCAAACTCGCACTTGCCGTCCTTCTGAAGCTTTCTGCCTTCCTTCAGGATCTCATCGAACTCCTTCAGGTTGTAAACCTTTCTGGTGGCCTTCTTCTTGACCTTCTCATAATAAGTATCCGACACAAATACAACATCCGTATCAGCCATCTTCGCAAGCGCAACTATCTCCTCGTCAGGAAGGCTCTTGTCGATGGCAACAGCTGTATTTCCACCATTAACTGCTGCAAAATAAGCGATCAACCACTCATACGAGTTCTCACCGATGATAGCAACATGCTTATCCCTGATCTTCTTATGGTACATCCACTCACCGAAAGCGTTTACGTCGTCATGAAGATCGCCGTAGGTCTTACGCATCTCGCCCGACTCGCAAGGATAGATGAATGCCGTAGCATCCGGCATAAGCATAGCCTTCTGCTGAAGCATATCCTTGAGATCACTGATATGAGGGACATCCTCGTAAGGGTACTCCTTGTTTCTCATTCCCAATCTCCTTTAACAATACTTTTATTTATTTTTACCTTATTACATTCTATTACATCATCGCCAACGATCATCATTATCCATGATCATCACCGGCACATTTTTCATCTTATCACAGTCTCATTCTATTGCAAACAATTAATTCTGCTCGGTTTTCTTCTTTCTGCGTCCAAACTTTCTCTTAACCATATCAAGGACCATCTTAAGTTCCTGCATCTTAAGGAAATATGCCGCAACAAAATACGCTACCACACCGATCACAAAGAGAACTCCCAGCTGAATGATATGATAGATCTTTCCATCGGTCTGCATGAAGCTTTCCATACCATATCTGAGCGGAACTATTACCGCGCACATGATTCCCGCTGCAATAACACTCTTTATCGCCGAGATGATCATCTCTTTTCCTCTGATAGTACCCATCTTCCTTCTGAGGAAGGTGAACAGAAGTCCCATACTGAAGAAGCCCGCTGTTGCGTATGCAAGTGCAAGTCCCTTCGCACCCCAGAAATTAACAAATATCATACTGAGAACGATATTCAGAGTAAGTATCGTTATATTTATACGGACAGGCGTTTTTGTATCCTCAGCCGAATAGAAGCCTCTTGAAAGTATAAGTCTGCAGCAGTAACCAAGTATTCCCAGTGAATAGAACATAAGAAGTGATGAAACCAGCTCAAGGTTTTCGTCGGTAAAGTTACCCTGATAGTACATCGCTCTGACGAGAGGTACTCTGAGTGCGATAAGTCCTGCACTTATCGGTATCGCAAGGAAGAAGGTCGCCCTCATACTGACTGACAGATCCTTTTTGTAATCATCTATCTGACCCTTGGCAAAATGCTCTGCCATGGTCGGGAAAATAGCAACAGCTATCGAACCTCCGAAGAGATTTATCGGAAGCTCCATGATGGTCTGTGCATTTGACATTGCTGCGATAGTACTGTCCTCAAGACCTGATGCAAAATACTGGTTTACAAGCAGGTTCAGCTGTGTAACCGAAATACCCAGCAGCATCGGCCAGAACAGTTTGAAGAATTTATGGACGCCGTCGTGCTTCATATCGATGATCGGATAGTATTTGAAGCCCTCACGCCTAATAGGTCTCACATGCGCAAGCAGGTTGAACACGGCACCGCATACAACGCTTATTGAGAAGCCTGCGATACCAAGATCGAAAACCTGCGAAAACAGGAGACCGAAAACAATTATTGAAAGATTGTAAAGAACTCCTCCGACTGATGACGGAACGAAATTCTTATAGGACATACAGATGCCCATGGCAACGCCTGTCAGACACATGAAAAAGCACTGGCAGAACATGATCCTGGTAAGTCTGACTGTCAGATCAAACTTCTCTCCGGCGAATCTTGTGGTCAGCTCTATAAGCTGTGGAGTAAATATCTCACCTATAAGGCAGAAAACTGTTGCGAAAACAAGCACGAGATTAAGCACCGTACTGGCCATCTTATAACCTTTTTCTTCCTCTCCTGTTGTGATATATACACCAAATACAGGTATAAATGCTGAACTGAGAGCACCTCCAACCAGTATCATATAGAGAAAATCCGGTATACGGAAAGCTGCATAATAGCTATCCAGCTCAACGCCCATTCCGAATATCGTCGTCATTATGATGTTTCTTACGAATCCCAGGAGGCTCGCCACCAGGCTGAGCGCTGCCATTATGGATGTCGCAGCAAACAAACTCTGACCATGTTTTTTCTTAGCTTCTGACATTGTTGTTAACCTTCTTTACAATATACGGGTATTTTCGGCTGCTATATCGTCTGCCGGGTCGACCGACAGACATAACAACCAACAGTTATAGTTTATACTACATAACACTTGTCATCGCAAGCCCGTATATATTTTCGTCCGTAATTCCTTCATCGGAACGGAGCAGTGCGGCAGACTTGATCCTAATGGTCACGTCCTTATCTGCCACATTAGTTATACTATTAAGTCTGTTCTTCAGTCTGTCTGCAAGAGCATTCAGGCTTTCCTTATCCTCAACATAAGTGAGCAGTGAAAATACTGCATCCCTTGTTCTCGCAACTACACAGGACTGACCGACCTCTGCAGCAATTTCTTCACCAAGTCTCTTCAGAACCTTATCGCCAAAGGATGCGCCATAGCTTTCTGTGATCCTTGAATGCCTGCTGCTGTTTAAGAGTATTATTCCGTAATTCCTGCCCTTTTCATTGTACTCCAGGGCATAATCCATCATGAACTCCGTAAATGCATGGGCATTCATGAGACCTGTAACATTATCTATCTTTGCAAACCCGGTCGCACCACCGACACGAGTCAGTTCCTCATCACTGTCTATAAAATACCCGAACAGTCCAACTATCTCACCATTATCATAGATAGGCATCTTATTGGTGATTATATTATGCATAACGCCCTTAACGATGCACTGTCCTCTGGCATCCTTAACTCTGACACCCTTATAGATAACCTCTTCCTCATGACTCTTGAATCTGTCATCTTCTATATGCCAGCGCATATCCTCATCAGTCTTGTCGATGATATCCTCCACAGACCTGAGACCGAAGAAATCAATAAAGGACTGGCTTGCGCCCTTGAAGCGTCTGTTCTTATCCTTCCAGAACATCTTGATACTGGTATTCCAGACAAGATTGTTCCAAAGCTTGGCATATTCTGTCTCTTTCAGATCCATGTCCGGATCAGCGCCGCCTCTGTGGATATTATCAAGCGGAATATTACATGCATCCGATACGAAAGGCTTAACGCAGAACAGGAATTCCTTACCTTCTGTTCCGGCAACCTCGAGTATCAGTACCTCCTTCCATGCATAGCTGCCATCAGCCTGCAGTATCCTGAAGGACTGTGCAATATAACCTTTTTCACTTTTTCTGACTCTGTCTGAAAGGGTATCAAGTTTAATAAAGTCCCTGTTTCTTGTCTTTTCAGACGGAAATACGTATTTCTCTATAAATCTATCTATGCTTTCGCTCAACGTCTGATTTTGTGTTTCCTTAACACCAGCATAATGAACACCACCGATAAGCGGAAATACATCATTTTTTTCAAGATCCAGAACAAGTACATTCTCGAAGAGAGTATTCAGTTCTCTTATCCTCTTATCAAGCCTGTCGGACTCAACAATCTTTATGTCCTTGGACAGATTGATAAGCGAGCATTTTAATATATAGTGCCCGTCGAATTCTGCAAGCAGCTCCGCATTAAGGCTCAGATAATTGCCGTTACCTGTATAGAAAAAGCTCTGAGGTTTACCCGATGACTCTACGAGATTAGCGAACTCACGATATTTTGCCCCAAGCGGCGATCCCGAATGATACAGTCTTTTGTCGATTTCCTGAAGCTCCAGCTCCTCATCAAATATCTGCTCTCTGTATTTTTTATTCATGAAAAGGGTTCTGAAGTTCTTGCCATCATCCTCGATTATCTCCAGCGGATTGTCCGTACTTCTGACATTCTTGCTGGCAGCCTCATAGAAGCTTCTCCACCTTCTCTTCTCTATCTCAACGCCATTCTCAAGAAGATGTCCAAACATAACATCTATCTCTTCCGGTCTTCCGTAATAATAGCCCTGCAGCTTACCGCAGCCTATCTCACGGAGGAACTCGATCTGCTCCTTGGTCTCAACACCCTCGGCAAGAGTCGCTATACCTATGTCCTTCGCCATAGATACAGTTGAACGCATGATATCCTTAGCCTTCTCGGTAAAAGGAGTGAGGAAACGCATATCAAACTTAAGCATATCAAACTGATAATCCTTAAGCAGTGTAAGAGATGAATAACCGCTTCCGAAATCATCCATCCATATTTCATAGCCAGCATTACGGAAGTCCTCTATCACTCTTCTCATGAGTTCCTCATCAGAAGCGATCATACTTTCCGTTATCTCGATATGTATATAATCACGCGGGATATCATTCCTCTCAACGGCATCTTCAACGACCTCCAGCATGTTGCACATGACGAAGTCTATCCTTGAGAAGTTGATGGAAACCGGCACTACCGGCTTACCTGCCTGAATCCTTTCATGTATGGTCCTGCAGACCTTTTCAACCACATAGCAGTCGATCTTCTGTATCTGTCTGTCCTTCTCAAGTACGCCCACGAAACGGTCAGGAAGAAGGAAACCAAGCTCAGGATCATCCCATCTTACAAGAGATTCCATACCGCAGAGCTCGCCCGTAAGCGTTCTTACAACCGGCTGGAAATAAACCTTGATCCACTCATTTGCTATCGCGTCATCAACCATCTTGATAACATGATCAGAGGTATTTACGCGTTCTGCTATACTTTCGGAATATTCGATGATATCAAGTTTGTTATCATGCTTGATGTAATCACAGGCAAACTTAGACAGCGAAAGGGCTGATTCCACATCGAAATATCTGTTCGGGATAAATCTGTATATACCGAACTTTCCGATAATATTGCTCTTGCCGCCGTAAGCCTCCTTAACAGCCCTTGACGCAGCCTCCACAGCTTCAAGAGCTCCATGGTATTTGGTAAATATAGCAAAGTGGTCGTCGGAAAGTCTTGAAAGGATAGCATCAGGGAAGCACCTTCTCAGTATATCCGAAACTGTCTTCAGACAGCCGTCGCCTGCAGCTATACCCTTATTGATATTCAGGAATTTGAAATTCACAAGGTTCAGGTAGACGATCACATATTCGCTCGTATCTATATCGCAGAGCTGCCTGTTCAGCCCCGCAACCTTCTTCTGGAACTTTGGCTTTCTGTAGAGTCCGGTGATGATATCATAATCCGAGCCCATATTATCAAGCCTGTGAATAAATACATATGCATAGTAAATATCGCCCAGCTTCTCATCATGAACAAGCGTCATATGATTAACTATACGGCGTATATTCCCCTTTTTTGTCCTTATATTATAAAATACGTAACCTGATGAACTCTCCGGATCCTTCACCTGATTGCCTATCTCATTTAAGACAGCCGTAAGCTCGGTATCATTTACCATACCGTCAAAGCTTCCTCCGGTAAAAGCCAGAAAATCATCATAATCATCGCATTCAAAAAGCTTTATTAAATAGTCATTTGCATAATAAAACTTATGTCCGGCATCTGCAGAATATATCATTGCTCCACCTGACATTTTGTCCGTAAATGCCCCAAACGGATTCATCTCATTTCGTACATCGGCCATAAGTAACACCCCCGATTCAGATCACAATTAAACCACTCTCCCAGCCCCTTTTAACCACCCTGAGGCAGTTCCCTCAAACTGTCTCCGACCGCACCCCATCGCGGCTTAAAATGGTTATAGATAGGCTATATTATTATAACATAAAATAACAGGCATAATCAACACGAAACCCTTTAAGATTCACACTTTGACCATGCCTGTCATTACTTTTTCCGGGGATGCTTTTATCATCCTCTTTTTATTCGATTGTCCGGAGCCTTTTTACTCCTTATCAAGTATTTCCTTAAATTCCTGAAGCTTAGCCTTGGCCTTCTTACTGATCTTGCGAGGAACCTCTATCTCGATCGTAACGTACTGGTCACCGTAGATATTTCTTCCCATGACCGGCATGCCCTTGCCCTTAAGTCTCATCTGTGTGCCAGCCTGTGTACACTCCTTGATATTTGTCTCAACATCGCCGTAAAGCGTATGCATGATGACCTTACCGCCAAATACAGCTGTTGTGAACGGAATACGCGCTGTTGTGTAAACATCTATACCGTCGCGTCTGAATCTGCCGTCCTCTATGATATCAACCTCAAGAAGTATATCGCCCGGCTCACCACCGTTCGGACTAGGTTCGCCCTTACCTCTGAGCCTTATCCTTCTGCCGCTTTCCATACCTGCAGGGATCGTTACGCTGAGGCTTTCCTTGTTGCCTGCATTTCTGATATTGAGTACCTTCTCGCAGCCCTTCGCAGCCTCCTCAAGAGTGATGGTAACGGATGCAACAACATCACGTCCGCGCATAGGTCCGCGTCTTCCACCGAAGCCGCCGCCGAAGAAGCTTCCGAATCCTCCGCCGCCAAAGCCGCCGCCGAAGAGTCCTTCAAGTATATCGTTCAGATCGCCGCTGAAGCCATATGAAGAATAGCCGCCTGCTCCGCCGCCGAAACCGCCGTCTCCGCCATTTTCAAAAGCTGCCATACCGAACTGGTCGTATACGCTACGCTTCTTAGGATCGCTGAGAACCTCATAAGCCTCTGAAGCTTCCTTAAACTTCTCCTCTGCATCCTTATCTCCCGGATTTGCATCCGGATGATATTTCTTCGCAAGTATACGATAAGCCTTCTTAATGGCTTCCTCGTCTGCTGATTTATCTATTCCCAGAACTTCGTAAAAATCTCTCTTCTGGCTCATTAATAAGTCACCTTCTTCTAAATCTCTGCATCTTATATCTGTCGGTAATCAATAAATATGCGGTCAAAGATACAGTATTTCCTATCTTTTTCTATAAACATAGTGATTATAGCATTAAAATTAGCACTCGTCAATAACGAGTGCTAATACATTTATAAATATTTATTCATAATCATTGCATTATATGAGTTTAGTCATGGTCAATGCTACTCTAAGCTCTTGATAAGCTCCTGAACCTTTGCCTCGAATTCCTTCGACTTCTTCTGGCCGTCCTCAAGGGAGGTTCCCTTAACGCCATAGTAGAACTTGATCTTTGGCTCAGTTCCCGATGGACGTGCGCAGAGCCATGCATCATCAGAAAGCTCGTAGTAAACAACGTTTGACTTTGGAAGTCCGGTTGGCTTTACTGTTCCTGTTTCAAGATCTGTGATTGTATCCTTCTGGTAATCTCTTACTGCAAGTACCTTGTAGCCTGCGATCTCTGAAGGTGTATTTGCACGGAGCGCTTCCATGATGGCACCGATCTTAGCGATACCCTCGATACCCTTCATTGTGATCGTTGTGATGGCATCGATATGGTAGCCGTATTTCTCATACATATCTATCATTGCATCCCAGAGGGTCTTGCCCTGAGACTTATAATAAGCTGCTGCTTCGCAGAGAGCCATAGTAGCAACGATAGCATCCTTATCTCTTGCATGTGTTCCGATAAGGCAGCCGTAGCTCTCCTCGAATCCGAAGAGATAGCTTCCGCGTCCCTCGGTCTCATATGCAAGGATCCTTCTGCCGATCCACTTGAAGCCTGTGAGGCACTCCTCTTCCTCAACGCCGTAAGCCTTGGCAACCTGGTCAACAAGGTTTGTTGTAACGATGGTCTTAACAAGCTTTGCATCCTCAGGGATTCCTCTTGTAGCAGCAACCTGTGAAAGCTCATACTCTGCAAGAAGGCTTCCTGACATATTTCCTGTAAGGCAGATATATTCGCCGCTCTTTGCATCCTTAACATAAACGCCGAGTCTGTCAGCATCAGGGTCGGTAGCAAGAACAAGGTCTGCATCAACCTCCTCAGCAAGCTTAAGTGCAAGCTCGAAAGCTTCCTTAGCTTCAGGGTTTGGATATGAAACTGTTGGGAAGTTTCCGTCAGGAAGCTCCTGCTCAGGAACTACGTAAACATTTGGGAAACCGATCTCTGCGAGTATACGTCTTGCAGGGATATTTCCTGTTCCGTGAAGTGGTGAATAAACAACCTTTATATCCTTACCGAACTTGTCGATAGCATCCTGGTGGATGATAACCTTCTTAAGCTCAGCGATGTATGCGTCATCAACCTCTTTACCGATCGTGATGTAGAGGCCTGCTGCGATTGCAGCTTCCTTGTCCATGGTCTTAGCGTCCTCGATCCTGATAGCCTTAACGCAGTCCATGATTCCTGTATCGTTTGGAGGAGTGATCTGTGCGCCGTCCTCCCAGTAAACCTTATAGCCGTTGTATTCAGGCGGATTGTGGCTTGCTGTGATATTTATACCTGCTGTACATCCGAGGAATCTTACAGCAAAGGAAAGCTCAGGTGTCGGTCTGAGTGACTCGAAACGATAAGCCTTGATGCCGTTTGCAGCAAGTGTAAGTGCAGCAACGTCAGCAAACTCAGGTGAGAAGTTTCTGCAGTCGTATGCGATAGCAACACCTTTATCCTGTGCGCCCTTGGAAATAATATAATCAGCAAGACCCTGTGTAGCTCTTGCAACAACGTATTTGTTCATACGGTTTATGCCGGCACCGATTATGCCTCTGAGACCTGCTGTACCGAATTCAAGCTCTGAATAGAATCTCTCCTTGATCTCCTTTTCATCGCCTTCGATGGCCTTAAGCTCAGCCTTGGTCTCCTCATCAAAGAAAGGATTGTTGAGCCACTCCTCGTAAACTTTCATGTAGTCCATTGTGTATCCTCCTATCGTATCTATATAACTTTTACAGTTCCCGGTATGAACATTTCTTAAGTAAACAAGCCGCGATCAGTCACGCGCCGATCATACTTATGATATAGTGTGTGTCCCCGCTTTGGGAAAATGAATTTAGGGAACTGCATACTTATCCACAGTTCCCTAAAATTATACTCTAATTATCACGATTTGTGAAGAAAATTATATAGATTTTCTTGCACCTTTTACAGGCACTTCCTTAGACTTGCCGGCATTCAGCGCGGTATTCTTGTCTTTAGCCATATTCTTCTGAGTATCTTCTATTGTCTGACGTACATTCTTCGCATATTCTTTCGCAAGTTCCGGATCAAGCTGTCTCCTGTACTGTCCGTTCTGTTTTTTTCTGACCAGTTTCCGGATACTGTTCGTCGTATATTTCTCAGTCTCAATACACTTTGAATTGGTAATATCGAAGTTTCCCTTCGTGTATTCCTTGACACCCCTTCTCCTGTTAACGGTATTTCTTGCTTCTGCCAGAAAACCACTCGTTTCGGTACATTCTTCACTTACAACATTCATCGCCGCAAATATGTATGAATCCCGAGGAACCAATCTCTTCCCGACTCCGGAGGCTTTAAAATACTTATATCCTCCGACCATAATGTCGTGGTTGGCATTGGCGATAACGGTATTCACCTTATCAAAATTAACACCCTCAAGACTCTCCGGAAGATGAGCTATCTTTTTAACACTTTCATATACCTTCTTATATGCGGCATTTCCTGCTTCAGGTTCAATCATATTTTTATATACTGTCTGCATCTCGCTTATATATTGGCTGTATGAATAGTCATCGAGCTTACCGTTTATCAGCTTAGGTTCTGTCAGTCCATAGATCTTCTTATTCTGATGATTGATCACCTTTCCGATGCTGTCCGGTGTGGCAACCGCTCTTCTGAGATCATTATTGCTCATAGTATCGAGTCCAAGTTCCTCTCGCGCCTGCTTTGCGAAGGCCTCGACCTTCTTCTCGTCAAATGGAACCGCAGGTCTGTGCTTCTTCCAGATATGCGCACCCATTACCTTCGAGAGGTTATCCACAAGCTGCTCCTTGGTTCCGTTAAGAACGCCAACACCTGTATGGGCCTGTATGTATTTATCATATTCATTTTTAGGTGCTGTCTTCGTATATTCGCCAAGCAGTCTCTTGCCCGGATCAACGCGGAGCACGCCGTACTCCGGATCATTATAATCTATGATATGCTCATTCTCGGTACCCGGTACAAGAAAAGTCTTCAGGCTATTCAAAATATTATCAACAGTCGCAACTCTCTGCTTCTCTGTATCTGAACGTGAATGCTTGGCGCCCTCCGGACCCTCAGCCTGGTATTTCTTATATCTGAGATACTCCGTTGCAAGTCTTGCAGTTTCCTTAACCTGGTCGGTATAATCCTCGATACTTTCCTGGTCATTCATATCAATCTTCATCTCGGACAGTGTCTTCAGAGCCTTCTTCAGGTTGCTGAACTGCTTTGAAGATGACATCAAGGCCGGATCCACATCGCAGAGAGCCTTATAAAGGCCCTTGTTATCACTTGTCAGAGTTGCTTTTTCAGCAGGCGTCAGTTTTACCTGTACCCTGTCCTGAAGCCTCTTTGCATAGTAAGAAGCCTGGCTGATTCCCTTCAGTTCCTTAGCTGCCGCACCTACGAAGACGGACATATAACCTAAACAGGTGCTTCTCGCCGTCTCATCGATAGGACCGGCGATGGATCTTGTCCACTGCTCATTTATGATATCGTAATGAGTTTTATATTTCTTTATCTCTTCTTCGCTTTTCTTAAGATTATCTGCCCATTTGGTAAGTTCGCCGAGCCTCGTTTCCTTAGCCTTCTTCTGCTCGTCAGTATCGGCAGGCATGGCATTATATGCCTCCCACGCCTCATCGTACTGCTTCTTTTCCTTAAGGTATGGTTTATTGCGTAGATCATATTGTTTCTTTATATTGTCCAGAGTTACTTTTCCGGAAGCCATCACTTCAATATCCGCTACAGGCCATCCTGCCTTCAGGAGATCTATCTTTGCTGAAAGGTTGCTGAGGTTAGTTCCAAACGCTCTCGGTCCTGTTGTAAACTCGGTATAATCATTCTGAGTTACATCGGCAAACTCCAGCTTCCTGAAATCATCCTTAGATATGCTCTGTGCCTTTTCCATCCTCTCCTTCTGCATGATCATCTCATCCAGAAGCTCATCTCTGGTAACACTTCTATCCTTCAGGCAAGCTTCCATCTTTCTGCTGACTCTCATGGCCCCGGCTATGGAATCAAGTATTCCACTCTCTGTAAACTTGGCAAGATTACCAAGGTCATCAGCCTGCACCACTTTTACGCCTACACCGTTCTCCCTAACATCAATAGCAGCTGCTGTCAGATTCATCTTTACCATCAGATTAAAGGCATATTCATACATAGGATCATTCTGAGCCCTCTGAAGCCAGCCATCACCTGCCATATCCTCCGCCATCTGCTGTACGGTATCATAGTAGCCCCTTACAGCCTCGTTCGGGAACTTGATCTTATCAGCCTTTTCCTTCATGATGTCCGCTATCTCGCGGTAAGCATTCTTGAACCTCTTTACAGTGTTATCCCATACAGACGAATAATATTTCGGCGCCATTTCAGATACTCTGCTATTAAATATCTCATCAGAAATGATATCATGATCATCTCCATCCATACTATCCTTAGCCAGCTGGTCGTATTCTTTTCCGAATTCCTTCGCAACAACTTCAGGGAAGCCCTGTCCGACAGCATCAAAGATGCCGGTTTCCTTATAAAGCCTCTCACTTTCCTCCTTTGATATCTGCCCCTTAAGGAGACCAAAAAGAATTATGGCCGCGTATGCATGGCCCTTATCCATATCAAAACAACTATTCTGCTTTTTGTATCTTGGCATAGCTTTTCCCTCCGATTTTTATGATGTATTTACAGGCAGTCTGCTGCCTTTCTTTTGCTCTAACGGCATCATATCACCCTTCGCGCAACAAAAGCGCAACATCGTATTTTATATTTCATTTGAAAATATGTTTTATGATTACGATCTGTCAATTATATTACAGTGCTACTTAACCTATAGAATGTCTTCTTGTTCTTACTTCTTCTTTCTCCGATTCCTTTACAGGAGTCTCCTTGGACTTTTTCTTTTCTTCCTGAGCCGCCGCGTCCTTCACTCCCTTAAGGTCTTCCCTTATCTTCTTCTGATCAAAAGGCTTTACTGCATCAAACATATCTCTCTCGATATCCTCACTGAGATCTCTTTTATCCTCCATCGTACCTGTTATCTTATCAAATCTCTCTCTGTCATAATGATCAAAGTCAAAATAATTCTTGCTTTCCAGATAAAAACCGCCCGATTTTGATTTCTTTACTCCCCTTGCTGTATTAAGTTCATTAATAAGAATCCTATTCAAACTTTCCACGCCCGGACAATTATCGCCAATCGCATGAAGGATGAGGAAACAGAATCTGGCATTCTGATCAACCGACTTCGGGTATTTAAGTATCCTTTCTCTGGCATTTGTGAAAAGCTCCTGATTAGTCTTCTCTACAAGCTTAAATACCTTGTCTCTATCAACCTCATCAAGTTCCTCCGGAAGGTGAGCGAGTTTTTCAACGCAGTCAAACACCTTGTTGTAGTAAGTATTTCTTTTGTCCCTGCCATTCATTATCGTGTAAACGGCCTTCATATCCTTTATAAGCTCTGAATATGACGCATCGTTGGAAGGAGCATATACTTTGCTGCGCTGCTTATTTAATCCCTCCTGAAGAGTATGCGGACCTTGGAGAGCTTCTCTAAGCTCTTTCTCGGTCATATTATCTATATTTAGCTCCCTGTTGATCCTATCAAACAGTTTATTTGCCTTTTCCTTATCAAGCGGAGCATCAGGGTTATTCTTCTTCAAAACATAGCCTGTCAACGCTCTTGCAAATGCCTCCTTCATCTTCTTAAGCGAACCGTTAACGACACCCCGTCCGGTATAACGGTACATAATTCTGTCGTAAGGATTCTTCTTTGAAGCATCAGCATATTCACCGAGAAGCCCTCTCTCTTCCTTCACCTCGTAGATGTGATAATCATTCTTGGAAGGAATGATCTTTTCGTCAGTACCCGGAACCGTAAGAGCCTTAAGCCCGTTAAGAATTGCATCAACTGTGCTCACTCTCTTCGCCTCAAGCTCGGAACGCTTATGGGTGTGTTTCCACTGTCCCTTGTACTGGTTCGTCTTATATCTCAGGTAAACGGTTGCCTTCTCAGCAGCTTCCTTAACCTTATCCTTATATTCCTCAACCTTCTCCGGATCATTGGTGTCAAGAGTCTTCTTCAGTCTGTCGAGCTCCTTCAACGCTGTCTTAAAATCACCGAACTGCTTTGACGAGCTGACAAGCTTCGGATCGACCGCCTCAAGACTCTCAACAAAGCCTGAAATGTTTTCAGAAAGAAGGGCCTTATCCGCAGGAGAAAGCTCCTTATTCATTTTTCCGGCTATCCTTCCGTGAAGATTCTTCGCTCCGATAAAAAGCCTGTTATCCTTAACCCTATCAAGAAAAAGGCTGATATTTGTAAGCCTGTTATTTCTCTCAGTTACCGATAAGCCCTCTCCGGCCTTCATGGCATCCCAGAGAGCACTAAGTTCTTCGTTAAGTGCCTTCGCAGCATCAATCTGCTGCTGCTCGACCTCAAGCTCAGCTTCCTTCTCCTTACGGGCAGCCTCACGCTTCTCCTTTTTGGCTGTCCATGCCTCGCTCACATCCTTCTTTTGGTCATCCTGGGCTCTTTCCTTGGCAATACTATCCTTCCGCGCTTCGATCGCACCCTGTCCTCCTTTGATCGCACCGGCCGTCGCACTGATAAGTCGTCTCAGCATGACGATATCATCCAGATCCGTAGCCGTCCATCCCGCCTTCAGAAGTTCCTTTCTTGCCGTCACATCCTGAAGTACGTAAGCATAACCTCTCGGTCCGTTAGTAAACTCATCATAAGTATTTTGGACAGCATTTGCTTTCCTAAGCTTCTCGAATTCCTCCTTGCTCATACTGAGAGTCTTTTCGAGCCTTTTTTCCTGTTCCTCGTATTCACGGATCAATTCATCACGTGTAACATCACCCTTGGTAATGTGGTCCTCAAGCTTTCTCATTGCTCTGATGCCACCTGACACCGCATCGAGCATCCCTGTTTCTCCGACCGCCTGAAGAACCTTTCCGTCCTCACCCTGAATTATAAGTGGAGTAAAATGAATATTATCAGGATCATTATCATCGATAGACGGCCTCGCAGCGGTAAGATTAATCTTTATCTCAGTATTCCACGCATATTCGAAGGCTATATCCGATTCCAAACGGTTTCTCCAGCTTCTTTCATTTGCCGCATCTTCTATCATAAGCTGCATGACATCATAATAATTCTTCTCACTTTCGCTACGGAACTGAATTCTTGCGCCTTTCTTCTTCATGATCTCGGCAAGCTCGGCAAGTCCCTCCTTGAACATCTTCAATGCAGGATCCCACCTGTCGGTAAACACTCTGTTATAGGCCGGACCCTTATCATTTGAAAAGCCCGGCTCTGTAACATCCATTATTTCATCGTTTACTTCTAAGCGCCTTGCCAGTCCACCTATTTCCTCTCCATAGACTGCAGTAATATTTTTCGCATTCATCGATCTCACGCAGTCACACACCGTGATCTTCTTGTAAATATCAATCTTCTCCTTCTCGCTGAGCTGATCCTTAAGAAGTCCGAATATAACGAATGAAGACATCTCCGACATCTTATTTGCATCAAAGTCATAATAATTGTATTTTGTTCTGTTTGGCATTGTTTTTCCTCCTAATTTTTTCTCCTAATACAACTCATCATAACACCCAATCCGCAACAAATGCGCAACGCGGACCTTGCTCTTTGAAAAAGTAAATATTTGTTGCGCTTTTGTTATTTTTTATATGGTAGACTTAATACTGATCTTAAATAAACCGGTGAGATAGAATAAAACTAATCGAATACTCAAAATAAACCAGCCGGAAATTTGATGTAATCAATCAGTAACAATAGAGAATAATAATATAAGGAGAACAGCCATGAAAGAAGCAGAAGAAAGAGACGAAAGCTTCCTTAGTGAAGACGAAATAAACACAAATACCAATCAGAAGAAAAATGAAAATATCATTCTTGATGATTCCAGGCTCCGAAGAAACAGTTCCGCTATTTCCGGCGATAATAACAGCTTCGATAGCGGCCACAATAATGACGACAGTTTCGAAAGCGACCGTGACAGTGTAAGCAGTGATGACGACAGTATTTCTCATGATGATCATCCGATCGATCCAGACGGAGACATCATTCCGGAGGATGATCCGAATATTGTTCAGGGCCGAGGCTTTATCAATGTAACAAGCCATAAGGTAGTCCCTGCCAGCTATCACGAGTCCGTTACGCTTTATGAACAGAATATGATCAAAACGCTCGGCAGCATCATAATCGGCAATTTTCTGGCGGATAAACTGAGTGATGAAGAGAAAAAGAATTTCCTTATACGCCTTAATGGAATCGATGTCGTTACCGATAACCGCGATTACGGAAAGTATTATATCAGAAACAGCTACCCTGAGCTTTTCAACCTTCTGAATGCACACAATGATTATGCCCTGCGCATGAATAACGACTGGCTCAAATCGGACGATCCTGCCAGCTATTACGAGACTTTTTATAGGTCTATGAAGCAGACCTACAATATCCCTCAGGCTGATGCAATAATTAAGGATTCGGTTGACGCGCTTCAGGAGCTTTCAGACATGCTCGGAAAGTACATTAAGGAAGAAAAGCTGACCGAAGAGGAACGTAAATTCGCGAGCTTCTATAAGAAGATGGCAGATGATCTGGGGCATAACAGATCCTTTACTAAGAATATGACCTCCAACCCGGCGTATTTACACGCTCATATTTTCGGGCTGAACAGTCAGAACCTTCAAACCGTACATCTTACCACAGATGTTCAGGAGGTGGACGGAAATACTGAGCTTGATTACAATATAATACCGATGGCGGGAGATAATTGGAGAACGATCGTGTCACGTTCCAAGGGAACTCCTGTGCTCGATCTATTAACCAAAACCTACGAACTTCAGACAGCTATAGAGGATTATGACACGTCCGGAGATATTAACAGAGAGGAACTCCTGAGAGCTTACGAATCCTACAGCAGAACCGCCGATCAGTGGTGGGGACTCTCCGAGCAGGAGTTCAATGCCATCAAGGAGAAGGCTCCTTTCCAGGATGATTACGATGATCATATCACCGGAAGCAGAGCCGCAAGATATACCAAATACGACATGGAAGCCCGGGTGCAGCTTCTTAAGGCAGGCTTCCCTGTATCAGATATAAATGCTGTATCTGTATTTTATGTCATGATGAAGAAGTGCGAATATGAGGTGATAAATAACAGCAACAACGCCGAAAAATCGCGGGAAATATATGAAAGTTTATCAGCTACCTGGAAGGAGGTTATGGACAGCACTCCTGTGACCGCCAAAAACAGAGTACAGCTTATGAACAAGCTTGTTGCAGGTCTCATTCCTTTCACCCTGCCTGACAAGGCTGAGGAGCTTAGTACCGATGCATACGGAACAACACTTGTCGAAAACATCAAGAGAACAGTGAATGGACTGAGAGTATGCCGTGACACACCGCTTTCTCTCAGGGAGCAGACCGAGCTTTCAGGGACTGCCGCCGACCTTTACAACCTTCTTAACAACAGCAATATTGATCCAAAGCTTGTCGGCTCATCAGATCAGTTTAAGAAGATGAAGGAAGCCGTAAAGAAGCTGAGCGAGGTTGACCGAAAGGCCGATCCTATGAAATACGAGGTTCTTCGTGACGAGGCTTACAGATATACCAGAGAATACGTTGAGCATAAAAGAGAAGAAAATATGTCCGCCGGCCACAAGCGCTCCTCACTCGAGGCAAGACGCGTACTTACCGCAAATACTGTTCTTGAGACCCTTGATCGTATGAAAAGAGATGACAAGATTGCAGAAAATAAGCGCGACAAAAGGACAGTTGTGGATACTGACATGTCGGCTGATGACGCCGGGGATTTCATCGAAGGCTACAAGCTTCTCGACCAGAGCAGAGAGAATATGCTCAGCACCTTCAAGGCTTTCAAGGCAACTCTTCAAAACACCCAGGGAGAAGACGGTAAAGATAAGAACTTTGAAAATGTAAATAATATGACCGGCTCAGATCTTTACAGAAATATGACCCAGTCTCTCCAGAAATGCATAGATATTCTGAGCGTTGACTCATCATCCTTCAGAGATATGCAGAATGCACTGACCAAGTTCAGAGTTGCTGCCAGAACCTATTATAACGAAAGAAAAGGTACCTTCTCCGGACCACGTTCACCTGAGGGCAAGGCCAGACTTGTTATCGCCGAGAAGGCGTATGAAAAGACAGCTGTATTTATCCCTATGATTGATAACCTCAGAATGGGACTTGATAACTTCAAGACCACCTCCAACCTTCTTTACAGGGATATGTCTCTTTCTGATATCGGTAAGAAGTCGAGAGAGCTTGAAAAAGCCTTTGAAAATGATATTTTCCCTGTACAGGTTGATAACGATGCATTTAACGAGAGCTTTGAACTTACTGCAAAGCAGAGATCAGTGAGAAATCTCGTCACAGCAAAGAATGAAACCTTCACAAAAAATGTATATTATATAGATTATAAGGCTGATTACTATTCAGCCCTGAGAAAGGGCGCTTCGATCAGTGAACTTGCGAAGGATATTGTTGCAAAGAAATATCTCGACAGTATCTACAAGAAAGGACTTGAGTCTGACGAGCTTGACGAGCTTGCCGCGAAGATAACAGACGGCAGCTACGACAAGGAAGTCAAGGCACTTTCGACTGATCCGATATTTAAGTCTATCGCTACTAAATATCCTGATAAGCTTTTCAGTAAATGGGAGAAGATCGAGAAACGCGCCGAAAAGATCATGGAGAAAAGCCGGGACAATCTGGATAAATACGCTTCAGGTTCAGGAATCGGCGGAGGTCCTTACGAGTTTATCGACGATTATATCACCGCTGCTGTCAGTGCAGAATTTGAAAAGCAGAAAACAAAGAATCGTTCGTCAGAGCATAACATTGTTGATGTCGATGAGATGAACGATGAAATCCTGAATCTCAAGTTCGACGATCTTTTCCCTGAGATGAAGGAAAAGAAGGATGAACTCGTAAGAGAATTCCAGGAAAAGAACGGACGGCTTCCTTCGGAGGAGGAAATATTTGATAAAATAGTCGATGCAGCTCCTTTTAAAAAGCATAAGAAGGTCAAAAAGGTTGAAGTAAAACCGGTCGAAGATAATACTCCTTCACCGCTTATGATCGTATGCTCGGATGTCATGACAAACTATCTTCTCGCAGACGAAAAATACGGTAAGATAATTTCCGAAGCTATCGCTGCCGACCCGAATACCAAGCCTTCACAGGCTGTGAATTCTATCAAACAGGATGTACTTAATTTCATGACTCAGGAGGTGAGAAAGACCAAGCTCAATCCGAAGGATATGATCGGCGATCCTAAGAAGATGGAGAAGGCGTACAAGCATGTTCTTGAAGCACAGAAAAATAAGGTTGCAGGCCCTGAAAAGGATGCGCCAAAGAAGGCTGTGAAAAAGCAGGCTGCGAAGAACATCAAGAACAACGACACAAGCCACAGATCAAGCGACAGCTTTATACTCTGATCGCGAGACTAACTTTAGTGTTTGTCGTAATATAAATATAGCATGAGCGCACATATCTCTCAGCGTGACTAAGATATGTGTGCTCATGCTTTATAATTGCAACAAACATTAATTTATAAATACTCCCGGGTCAGCGCGAGAAGCTGCTCGTGAGTGTTGAGAGACGGCTCGTCCATGACACGCTCGAGAAGGTAGGTGAGGATCTCTCCGATCTTCGGACCGGCAGGGATGCCAAGCTTCATGATATCGCCGCCGTTTATGGCAAGATCCTTAACACTGAGGCAGTCGCCCTCAGCAATTATCTCGTTGTAGAGCGCCTCGATATTTCTGTAAATCTCATCCTTTTCTTCCTTACGGAAGTCGCTCTGACCGGCCATATCAGCTCTTCTTATGGCAAGATAGTCCGGAAAGTTTTCCGCGCCGAGCTTTGACATCATTCGCCTAAGCGAACGTTTAGTCACATCACCCTTGATGCCGTAATCATGCCAGTAGATGAGGCGAGAAACAGCATGGATGGAATCATTGTCCATCTTCAGCCTTCTCATGATCTCTCTGGCCTTGTCTGCTCCAAGAACAGCATGCATCTTAAAGTGGTCGATGCCTCTTTCATCTGTAGTCCTGCACTCTGGCTTACAGATGTCGTGGAAGAGAGCCGTATATCTCATTATCTTTGTCGGCGGAACATTCTGCGTTACTGCAATGATGTGGTGGCCAACATCGTATTTGTGATAAGGATTGTTCTGAGGAACACCCATGGTATTATCAAATTCAGGAAGGATAACCGCAGTTATGCCAAGCTCAAAAGCGTCGATCAGCTTCTCCGGATGTGCGGAGGTTATAAGCTTCGTGAGCTCAGTCTCTATCCTCTCGGCACTGACCTCTTTCAGAAACTCAGTATGACGACCGATTGCCTCCTTCGTTTTCTCCTCTATCGTAAAGTCCAGCTGTGCGGCAAAACGTACCGCACGCATGATCCTGAGAGCATCCTCATCGAATCTTGCGTCCGGATCACCGACAGCCTTGATAACCTTATTTTCGATGTCCTGAAGGCCGCCGTAGAGATCGACTATACCGGTCTTATCGCTGTAGGCCATGGCATTTATCGTGAAGTCGCGGCGAAGCAGGTCCTCCTCAAGATTTCTGGTGAAGGAAACCTCCTCCGGATGTCTGTGGTCGGTGTATTCGCCATCCACACGGAAGGTTGTCACTTCAAAGCTATCGTCACCGAGAAGCACCGTGACCGTACCGTGCTTGATTCCGGTATCCACCGTACGTCTGAAGATAGCCTTAACCTCCTCCGGCATGGCAGAGGTTGTGATATCCCAGTCATTCGGCTTGCGGCCGAGTATCGAGTCTCTGACACAGCCGCCGACAGCATACGCTTCGTAGCCTGCACTATTTAATTCATTAATTATATCTGCCACCTTCTGCGGCATTACGATCCTGATCTTGTCCATTATCTTCCCGTTTCAATTAGCAATTAATATCTCAATTATATAGCACAACATATATTATACAACTATATTTGTTGTATAGATAGAGAATCCGCAGCAACGCTTTACGAAGCTGCGGATCATTATGATTGTATTAGTAAGCTCTTCCGAAATAAACCATCTTCTTAGCAGGCTTGCCGCAGTGAACACATACGTCTGAGAAGCACTCCTGCTCGAATGGCATACACCTTGTTGATGCGCCTGTCTCAGCCTTGATAGCCTCTTCACACTCAGTCTCGCCGCACCACATAGCCTTTATGAAGCCCTGGCGGTTCTCGATGATATCCCTGAACTCGTCCCAGTTCTTTGCGGTATGTGTATTTGCATCTCTGTGAGCTCTTGCTCTCTCGAGCATATCCTTCTGGATTGTATCAAGAAGCTCAGGAATCCTTGTCTCAAGCTCCTCAAACTTAACTGTTTCCTTCTCGCCGTTATCTCTTCTTACGAGAATAGCCTGGCCGGCCTCGATATCTCTTGGACCAACCTCAAGACGAAGAGGAATACCTCTCATCTCCTGCTCAGCGAACTTGAAGCCAGGTGACTTATCTGAAGCGTCAACCTTAACTCTTGCATATGAGCTGATCATGCTGCGAAGCTCCTCTGCCTTCTCAAGCACTCCTGCCTTCTTCTGCATGATAGGAACTATCATAACCTGGGTTGGAGCAACCTTTGGAGGAAGAACAAGTCCGTTATCATCGCCGTGAACCATGATGATCGCACCGATAAGTCTTGTTGTTACGCCCCATGAGGTCTGGTGAACGTACTGCAGCTTATTTTCTTTATCTGTATACTGAACCTCAAATGCTCTTGCGAAGCCGTCGCCGAAGTTGTGGCTTGTACCTGACTGAAGTGCCTTGCCATCATGCATCAGCGCCTCGATAGTGTAGGTTGCAACAGCACCTGCGAACTTCTCCTTCTCAGTCTTCTGACCCTTGATTACAGGCATAGCAAGCACCTGCTCGCAGAAGTCAGCATATACATTCAGCATCTGGATAGTCCTCTCCTCAGCCTCCTCAGCGGTTGCATGAGCAGTGTGGCCTTCCTGCCACAGGAACTCTCTTGAACGAAGGAAAGGTCTGGTCTCCTTCTCCCATCTTACAACTGAGCACCACTGATTATAAACCTTTGGAAGGTCTCTGTAGGACTCTATATCTTTAGCATAAAAATCGCAGAAAAGTGTTTCTGAAGTAGGTCTGACGCATAGTCTCTCCTGGAGTGGTGAAAGTCCGCCGTGAGTAACCCATGCAACCTCAGGTGCAAAGCCCTCAACGTGATCCTTCTCCTTCTCAAGAAGGCTTTCAGGGATGAACATAGGCATATAAACATTCTCTACACCTGTCTCCTTGAATTTTGCGTCCAGCTGCTTCTGGATAAGCTCCCAGATAGCATAGCCTGCAGGCTTGATAGCCATACAGCCCTTAACACTTGTATATCCGATAAGTTCGGATTTGATAACAACGTCAGTATACCACTGCGCGAAATCCTCTTCCATGGATGTTATCGCTTCAACTTTTTTCTTGTCGTCTGCCATTTTTCTTTCCTCTCGAATCATTCGTAAAATATCGACCGTGTCCGGTGTCTCGATTCATTATCAATCGACCTGTTGTAATCTGCCTGTTAAGACAGCAAAAACGTGCCGACACCCGACACGCTATATTATGCCTTGTTTTTTCAATTAAATCAAATACATTTTGAAGAAATCATTCTTCGTCCAGTTCGATCGCTTCAAAGGCGATTCCCTCGGGTTCAGCCTTCAGCACAACACGCTCGCCGGTAACCGGATGGTCAAACTCCATTCGTGAGAAATACAGCCCTATCTCATGCAGCCCCTTCACAGGCTTCTTCTTAAATACAGGATTGTATCTCATATCGCCCCAGACAGGTGCCTTGTGAGCCGCCATCTGGCATCTGATCTGATGATGCCTTCCTGTGAAGAGCTCGATCAGTACAAAGCTGAGAGGGCCGTCATCCGTATCAAATTCATCCAGCACCTCGTAGGAAAGCCTTGCTTCCTTTGCGCCCTTGGTACCCTTCGGAACGACCTTCGAGGTCCCTGTTTTATTATCTGTAAGAATATAGTCGGTGAAGTCTCCCGCTTCATCAGGAAGCTCTCCGGTAAGAACAGCCTGGTAGTATTTTTCAATCTTACCGTCCTGCAGCATATCCGAAAGCTTTGCAGCAGTATCGCGGTCCTTCGCGAAAAGCATGATACCGCCAACCGGCTTATCCAGCCTGTGAATAACTGCAACATAAGGCTCCTCATCCGAATCCGAATTATCAAAAATATAATTCTGAACCAGACTCACCATATCCATATCATTTGATTTATCGCCCTGCGCCGGCACCCCGGCAGGCTTAACGCACGCTATAAGGTATTCATCTTCGTATAATACGTCCAACTTCATTATTGGTTCTCCTGAATGTACTTATCAACCTGTCTCTCAAGAATATCATACTGAACCGGACCTGTCTCAAGGATAACGCGGTGGAACTCAACAGCATCAAACTTGTCGCCGAGTGCCTGCTCTGCCTTATCGCGAAGTCCCTTCATCTCATAATAACCGAGAACATAACTCTGGTAAAGTCCCGGATCACCTGCAACTATATCAAATATCTGCTCAGCAGCGCTTGTGTCATAGCCCTGCTCGCCGAACCACTTTTCAACATCCTCAACGGTCCATCCGTTGTAGTTGACCTCGATATCGAGGATACCGAAGACAAGCATATTTATCTCTGAGTTAAGAGCTGCAAGCTTTCCTACTGTCTCGTCACTGTCTGTATCAGGATAATCGATCTTCTCGTAAGAACGGTACTCGATGTATTTTGCCCAACCCTCAACATAGCCTAAGAAGAACTCTATAGATCTGAGGTTGCTTGGATTGGTCGTCAGATAATAGTTCATCTGATACATATGTCCCGGGAAGCCTTCGTGCGCGATAGTTGCCCACAGATCTTCCGTATGTCCACCGTTTACTCTGATAACGTTTGTCGGAACATCAACACGTGGCAGCTTGTAGTAAGCAAGTGTACGCTCCATTATCTTCTCGAGAGGCTTCTCAAAATAGCTAAGTGTATATGGAATCTTGTCGATAGCAGGATATTCGTCCGTATCAACAACCATAAGCTTCTCAAGCATCTCTTCAACGGTCATATTCTTATCAACATCATCCGTCAGCGTATCATAATGCTCTACATAATACATATATCCGTCAGGATCATTCTGATACAATGCAACCATATCAGGCATGAAATTGTTCAAACGGTAATACAGAAGCTCAAGTGCCTCTTCAGGAGTTTTTGTTGAGCTTGTCTTCTGCTTCATGACCAGCGCATAGTAATCCTTGCCCTTTTCATAGCCGGCAAGTCCGGTCTTATTTGTATTCTTTCCCTTAAGCGCTTCCATCTCTGTGGCAAGCTTCTCATACATCGGAATGATATCGTTCAGAACCAGTTCCTTATTCTTCTCCTTATAGGCTGTCTTCTCCTCAGCCGTAAGGAAATCAGCCTCATCGATCTTAAGGTTGAAGAGCTCTATCATGAAATGATTTTCTTTCTCTTCTGTAAAGGTATTACACTGCTCGATAACGCTGTCGAGATTGTTGTCGTTCATAACAAAGCCGTGATCAGCCCTGTCCTTCTCATACTCTACAAGCTTATCGAAGTACGCAGGTGATGATTCAAGAAGAGAGAGGTAATCTTCTACGTCCTCCTTTGTTTCCAGCAGATAATCCGTGAAAGTACTTGAAAAGCCTTCCTGGAAACCGCTGCATGGAGAAAATGCGCTCTTATAGTAGTTATAATCATACATCTTGAGCTCATCCTCGAAATCCTCCATATAGAGGTCGTAAGATATGCGGTCTGTTTCATTCAGAGAATCTCTGTCGATTGCCTGGAGCCTGTTCATCCACTCCTCGGCCTGAGCCTTGCTTTCATCCATTACAGAATCAGACCAGTCAACATCGCTCCATTTTGGCTCCGGCTTTTCAAGTCCAAGCGTAGAACCATCCTTGACCTTACTATGATATCCCACAAAGCTTGCTTCAAGCGCTTCCTTGAAATAATCATCTTCGAACTGCTTAAATGCCTTCTCCTGCTCAGGATCAACATTTATCGGTGCCTCTTCTGTAGTTTTAACGTCATCAGTAGTAACTGTACCGATCGTACTGTCCTCTGTTGTTCTGTTCTCAAGTGTAGCGATGATAGACTCTCTTGTCGACTTCTCGCCCATCCCATTGCTGACATTTTCCTTTCCGCAGCTTGACATTGAGAGCATCATTACCATTGAAACTATAAGTGCAATGCCCTTTTTCAATCTCTTCATTACTATCTCCTCCTGAATTAATAGCAAAACTCTATAGCCTTAAATTTCACTACCACCAATTCAATATAACATAAACAGGCAGTAAATCAATTGTTTTCACTGAAAAAACACGATTCTTAATAGAAACTTCATTATATATACGTAGGCCGGCAGATTTTTTATTGTGGTATTTTGATTTTTTTCACTTTTTATCCGAAATATGCTCGGAACCTCGGTATCTCTTCAAAATTTTCCGGATTTTCTCCCGTTTTCCTTCCGGAGTGTTGCGCTTTTGTTATGCTTTATCGTGTATTATGAAGGAGTGATGCAGGAAGTGCATCGGTTATTTAGACTTTTTCACGCAGACCCACAAGGTTTGTGATGTAATATATTCGTTACATGTTTTTGGAGGGATACATGAGGGGAAATGACTCGGAAAAAGATTACGACCAGTATATCCGCCTCCACTGCGGGCATGAAGCGTCGCAACAGAAGGCGGAGGTCGTAACGACCAACTTTGCTAAGGCTATTGCTGCCAGTCTGCTGAAGAACAGCAAGAAAGCCTTTAACATAGATGATATTCATAAGGTTGCGGTATCCATCAGGACGATGCCTGAGTTCAACAAGATCGCAGGCGATCCACGTCGTCTTCAGAGCTGTATGGCCGATGAGCGGACTATCGTAAGCGCGCAATCGATGATAATAAATAAGACCTATGGCGTCGCACCCGAAAATATCACCGAATACGTTCACAAGATGGATTTGCTATATAAAAATATCAGTGTTGGCGAGAATCAGAGCGCAGAATATAAAGCCTTCCGCGCCGCTGTCAGCTCCATCCGCAAACTTGGCATGCTGAACCTTGCGACCGAGCAGGGCAGGAAGACCGCTTCTGAGATGCTTGTGCCTCTCAATGCCAATCTTCTTTCCGCATCAGAACGCTGCATCAAGAAGAATCAGGAGCAGGCGAACCGGTTCGATGGTGAAGAGGGCTACAATAATACTCTCGACGCGCTTCGGATACTTGCAGAATACGCACCTGACACGAAGGATCAGATCAAGGTTTCAGTGGACAAGATCAGTAGAGCCCCTAAGGCGAAGGAAGCTTCTCCTACAAAGGCTCCAAAGCTTGGATAATATATAAAAACTCCGGACAGCTGTTAAACTGTCCGGAGTTTTTTATGCTTATATTACGAAAATACGCGTATTTTCAGCACATCCTCTGTATTTTATCTACCTGCCTCTAACCTCATATTTCTGAGCCAGCTGCGGTGTTTCGTCAACATGTATATAGATGCAGGAAAGCACTATTGCTGCCAGCCAGGCGATATTCATCCAGATGCTGTCCATCGGAAGCGAATCCGTCAGGCTAAGGCTTGCGCCGTAAGTAGCATTATAATCGCCGCTTTCCAGTCCAACGATGATAAGTACCAGAACCCACGAAAGTGCGAAATAAATGATAGGTCTGTACCATCTTGTTCCGACCTTATCCATATTTGCGCTGTCCTTGAAGAGCATCGCAAGGCTTATAAGTGAAGCAAGATTGAGAGCTATCTCTACGATCGCCAGCAGCCAGTACATATTTCCGAACAGCTCCCAGAAGAGTGAGCCCAGCCCGATCATAAGAATGAGCATGTAAGCGATGATCGTTCCTGTATAGCCCGCTGCTATCATCTCCATGCCGAGGAAGGTGTTCTTCTTTCTGTAAGAGAACAGCGAGATCGGGAACAGTACCATACCGATTGCTGTGACGAGATACATCACGAACATCGCAACTATTGTTATTCCTGTACTGAAATTGCAGAAGATATTTACGCCGTCAAAGGCTGAGATGGTCCTCACAAAATTGATCAGAAATACAACCGCGATTATCGACCAGACGAGTGCAGCGCCAAGTCCGAAGGCATTGAGCCCCGTGAAGCTTGTATCTGCGCGGCCTGCAGGCGAAACTCTGTCAGCACCGTGACCAACAGCACCGGCTCCGTACATACCGCCCTGAACCGGTCTTCCCGGTGCACTTCCGTAATTCATGGCACCTGCGCCCGAACCGCTGGTGAAGCTGTTCTGTGGATTCATTCCGACGCTTGTCTGCGGTCTCGCAAACCTCTGCGGACCATTATTATACATAGTCTCAGGATTGCCGCTTCCGCCGAAATACCCGGCCGGAGTAGGTCTGTCAGTTACAGCGTTGACCTTCGGCTGTCCCGGAACCACCGGCATGCCATCCCTCTTCATTGTGATGTCTATATAGAGTGTATCCGGCGTCGGAAAAGCGGCAAGCGCTATCGTCGAACCGTCGAATACCTTAACCCATTTTATCTTTGTACCATTCATGGAGCTTCCGGCAGCACTTCCGAAGTCCCTATAGACCCATCCGTCCTTCTCCAGACAGAACGCCGCATGCTTCTCTGCAACACCGATGTTGCGGATCACAATATCGCACTCCATGCTTCTTCCGATCGTAACGATCTTCTTTTCCTCAGATATATATTCCTCCAGCGTATACGAATACGTCTGCATGCCATATCTGATATTCAGTATAGTTTCGCTTCTCATTTTAACCTCCTACAAACAACAGCCCCACAGTCATTGTACTTTACTTTATTTTTATTTACAAGAGGATTACTTATCATCCGTAAAAAAACAAAACCGCAAAACCCGCCCGTATTTTATTTGTTGCGTTTTTGTTATGCTTTATATTGTAGAATCAGCTTATACGTTATAAATAAACGTATTTTTAAGTATTAATATATAATACAGATCAGTACACGAAACAGTTTAAATAGCATTTTCCGGGAGGTTATACATGAAAGAAGTTGAAGAAAGAGACGATATACTTGAAGAAGCTCATCAGGAGGAAGAAATAATAGCTCCTTCTACGCCTGATGACGAATTATTTGAAAGTCTGAAGACTTCGTACGAAAGAGCAACAACTATAGAAGCCAAGTTTAATTATTTTAATCAGATGAAGCTTCTTCTTGATGCCAGAGATATGATGGGTCAGACAATACCGGATAACGTATATGACACTATGGATGAAATACAGGATAAGTTCACCAGGGATCTCTGCAATGCAAGTACGAAGGATGTTGCAAGTTTCGCTCACAAACTGAATTACTCTCTTCGTGAGCAGTCTGCCCAATACCACGCTGATAAAGTACATATTTCACAGCATATTCCGTCGGATGATACTCAGTACGCGAATAAGGTCAACTACATAGCTCCGATCAGTACTGTCGGAGCGCTTAAGATCAAGACCAACGCAGCATATACAAATGCCATAATGGGCGACCTTCGTACGAATACTCCTTTTGCGCAAAAGCTCGTTACTGAAAAGGGTATCACTCATAATATGACTGCCAAAGCCTTTGCAGAAAAATGCGGTTACAAGGGTAAACGCCTCGAGGAATACCTCAGCAAGCGTCTGAAGGCAAAGCCTGATGAACCTATGAAGGATGTTATGAAAAGGCTTCAGAAGGCAGCTATCTACAAAATGAAGGTCGAGGATGGGTCCATACAGATCCCTGAGGCGGACAGAGAAAAAGCCGCTAAGGACCCTTACGGATACGATAAGGCAGCCGTAGAAGCAATAGAGCTTGCGAATAATGAAATAACCTATGCTATTGTTAATGAATTCAGAAATCAGTGGCTGGATTGTAATCTCGAGGCAGGCAGACAGAAGTATTATAAAGACTTCAAGTTTAAAGATGCCGACATAAAAGCTTTTGAAAACGCTATCAATGAAGCCAGATCAGAGTCAAATACCGGCAAGATAAAGGACTGGGTTGCCGAAGGCGGTCAGGGCAAGGCTCTTGTAAACAACCTCAGAGTCATCAATGCAAGAGGGCTGATCAACGACATCAAGAGAGACGCCTCAAAGAGGCAGAAGGGCTTTGATCAGTATATCAGAATGCATTCCGGCTATGAGGCTTCCCATCAGAGAAAGTCAGTTGCGATCGATAGCTTTGCCAAGGCTATTGCCGCAAATCTCCTTAAGGAGAATAAGGAAAATAAGAATAAATTCGATGTTGATATGATCCATAAGGTTGCCAGGAATATCAAACGAATGCCTGAATTCAAGGCAATCGCTAACGATCCTAATAGACTTATGGCAGGCATGATGGACGCTCAGGCCGTTAAAAACACACAGAAGACCATCATCGAGAAGACCTTTGGTATTTCCAAGGATAATATCGAATCCTATGTTACAAAAATGCGTACCCTTTACGATAATATGAGCGTGAAGGGCAGTATGAGCCAGGAATATAAGAACCTTCGTAAATCGATCATGAAGATCGCAAATATCGGTCAGACTCTTAATCTCAGGACCGCAGAGGGAAGAAAAGCCGCTTCCGAGGTACTTGTTTCCCTCAATGCAAACCTCCTTGCCGATTCAGAAAAATACATGAGGGGTAAGAAAAGTGTTCGAGGAACCAATGAAGGCGAATTCCGTTTTAATAATACTATAGACGCACTGGCAATCATGTCCAGATATGCTACAGGCAGCAAGAACATCGTTCAGGTGTCCGTTGATAAGATCAACAAGGTCAGAAAGGTTGATGAAAACCACGCAAACTATGTGAAGCTTGAAAACTTCGGTGAGGAGCGTGCAAAGGCTGCGAAGGAAGCCCGCGAGCCAAAGAAGAATATGGTGCTCGAGCTTAAGAACCCTAAGATGAATATGTAGCGCTTCACAGCTTAGGATCTGACCTGCTAAAATCAATACCAATTTTCTCTATTTACCATAAAAAACTCCGGTAAGTGAAACCGACCATTTCACCTCCGGAGTTTTTGCTGTCATTATTTATTTTTTCTTATCAGCCATTCTGATACGCAGTACTGATCTTTTCAAAGCAAGCTCTGCCTTACCGATATCGCCGGCATTGTCCTCGATCTTACGCTCAGCTCTGATTTTGGCAGCCTCGGCTCTGTTCTTATCGATATCCTCAGGCCATTCAACCGCCTCTGCAAGGATTGTGATCCTGTCGCCGAGTATTTCTGCAAAGCCCGAATGGAGCGCAGCTTCGCGGACTGATTTGTTATTATGAATTTTTAAAACTCCCGGAGCGATAACAACCGTCGTCGGAACGTGTCTCGGATAGATACCGATATCTCCTTCAACCGTCGTAAACTCCACGAACTCAGCATCGCCGCTGAAGAACTCTTTCTCCGGAGTTATTATCCTGAGCTGCATTTTTACTGCACCGTCTGCCATATTACCAACCTCTTATACTATTCTCGCCGGATACACTGTGTCCGCGAGGGCGTATTTCATCTACAACCGAGTGGATACTGTGTATCCGGCTCGTTATGCTATGTATAATTACTTCTTATTTCTGTATTTCTCAACTACATCATTGATGGTTCCGGCATTCAGGAAGTAGCTTTCCGGAATATCATCATGAAGTCCGTCAAGGATCTCCTTGAAGCCTCTGATGGTCTCTGCGATAGGTACATAGGTGCCAGGAAGACCTGTGAACTGCTCTGCAACATGGAAAGGCTGTGACAGGAATCTCTGGATCCTTCTTGCTCTCGCAACGGTCAGCTTATCCTGCTCTGAAAGCTCGTCCATACCAAGGATAACGATGATATCCTGGAGCTCCTTATACTTCTGAAGAGTCTCCTGAACACCTCTTGCAACCTTGTAATGCTCCTCACCTACGATACGTGGGTCAAGGATTCTTGATGTTGACTCAAGCGGATCAACAGCCGGATAGATACCCAGCTCAACGATAGCTCTTGAAAGAACCGTTGTAGCATCCAGATGGGCGAAGGTTGTTGCAGGTGCCGGGTCGGTAAGGTCATCCGCAGGAACGTATACAGCCTGAACCGATGTGATGGAACCGTGCTTTGTTGATGTGATCCTCTCTTGAAGAGCACCCATCTCTGTCTGGAGTGTCGGCTGGTAACCAACTGCTGAAGGCACACGTCCGAGAAGTGCTGAAACCTCTGAACCGGCCTGTGTAAATCTGAAAATGTTATCAATGAAGAGAAGTACGTCCTTGTGAGACTTATCTCTGAAATACTCTGCCATGGTAAGACCTGTAAGTCCTACACGCATTCTTGCTCCAGGCGGCTCGTTCATCTGACCAAATACCATTGTTGTCTTGCTGATAACGCCTGACTCCTTCATTTCGTAATACAGATCGTTACCTTCACGGGTACGCTCGCCAACGCCTGTAAATACGGAATATCCGCCGTGCTCTGTAGCTATATTTCTGATCAGCTCCTGGATGAGGACTGTCTTGCCAACTCCCGCACCACCGAAGAGACCGATCTTTCCACCCTTCTGGTAAGGGCAGAGAAGGTCAACGACCTTGATACCTGTTTCAAGTATCTCTGTCTCGGTTGCCTGCTCTGAAAAGGCAGGTGCCGCTCTGTGGATTGGAAGCTTCTCCTCTGTCTGTGGAGCCTCAAGTCCGTCTATAGGATCTCCGAGAACATTGAACATACGTCCAAGAGTCGGCTCACCTACGGGAACCGTGATAGGTCCGCCGGTAGAGATTGCATCCATACCTCTTACAAGTCCGTCGGTTGAGCCCATGGCGATACATTTTACGGTATCGTCACCCATATGCTGGGAAACCTCAACACACAGACTTGTTCCGTCAGCTCTCGGTATCTCGATCGCATCATAGATCTCCGGAAGCTGTCCCTCCGGGAACTTGATATCGATGACAGCACCGATTATCTGTGAAATTTTACCTTTAACTTTATCTGCCATCTGTTTTCTCCTGATTTATTATTGAAACTATTGCAGGGCCTCAGCGCCCGCAATAATCTCAGTAAGCTCTTGTGTAATCGAGCTCTGTCTTGCTCTGTTATACTGCAGCGACAGCGAACTGATCATATCGTCCGCGTTCTCTGTAGCCGAATCCATCGCCTGCATACGCGCCGCATTCTCACTGGCTATTGATTCCAGGAATGCTCCGTAGATAATATTTGTCATATATTTCGGAATGATCAGGTTAAGCACCCTTTCCTCCGGAGTCTTGCCGCCCGGCATAGCCACGCCAAAGTTGTTCGGCAGCTGCATCTCTGTCTCCATACCATAATTCATGAGCAGCTTCTGATCCTCTGCGGACTCGCCTGTATCAAGCGCCTTAAAGTCATCCTTCTCAACCGGAAGAAGCTTCCTCATCACAGGATCGTGAACAACCGTATTCTTGAAGTCGGTGTAGGCAACGTATATCTCACCTATATTTCCGGCTTCAAACTCCTTAAGGAGTTCCTTCGTGAGAAGCATACAGTCATCATAAAGAGGATCGTTGATTATATCCGAATAATCCTTATGGATCTTGTAGCCCTTACGCTGAAGTCCCTCAAGGCCCTTACGGCCGAGAGCATAGATAAGTGTTGTGTCCTTATCGAAGCCCTCACGCTCAACAAGCTTAACGATATTTGAGTTGTATCCACCCGCAAGACCTCTGTTTGAGCTCATGACAAGCACTGCCTTGCCCGCGCTCTCACTCTTCTGAAGATACTTGCTGTCAAGACTTGAGGTTTTGGCAAGGATGGAGCATATGGTGCTGTATAATATTTCAAAATACAGCTCATTCGCTTCAACCCTGGCTCTCGCCTTCTGCAGCTTGACCGTAGAAACAAGCTTCATGGCCTTAGTGATCTGCTGTGTACTTTGGACGCTCTCGCGGCGTCTTTTTATACTTCTCATCGAAGCCATGGAAACTGACCTCCGTTACTAACTAATCATCTTGCTCACCATTCTGTCATGATGAGCCTCCTCCGTTTCACAGATCACTCTGCTGCCGGAGTACTTGTTTTCTCCTTCTCCTTGTAGGCCTCGATAGCCTTTCTGAGAAGAGCTTCCGTATCATCGCTGATAACCTTTTCCTTCTTGATATTTACGAAGATATCAGGTTCATTTGTTGCGATATATTCAAAGAGTCCGCTCTCGAACTCACCGATCTTATTTACCTCAACATCCATGAGATACTTATTTACGGCTGCAAATATCATAACAACCTGCTTCTCAACAGGAAGCGGCTTATACTGCGGCTGAACAAGCATCTGCTTGATCCTCTCGCCCTGTGCAAGCTTCTCCTTGGTATCGTCATCCAGCTCGGAACCGAACTGTGCGAAGGAAGCAAGCTCTCTGTACTGAGCAAGCTCAACACGAATAGGAGCAGCGATCTTCTTCATAGCCTTGATCTGTGCGGCACCACCAACTCGTGAAACCGAAAGACCAGGGTTTACAGCAGGTCTGAAGCCTGCATTGAACATCTCTGTCTCAAGGTAGATCTGACCATCCGTGATAGAAATAACATTTGTAGGTATGTAAGCGGAAACGTCGCCCGCCTGTGTCTCAATGATAGGAAGGGCTGTAAGCGAGCCTCCCCCGAGCTCGTCTGAAAGCTTTGCAGCTCTCTCGAGCAGTCTTGAATGAAGATAGAATACATCTCCAGGATAAGCCTCACGTCCTGGTGGTCTCCTGAGGAGAAGTGACAGTGTACGGTATGCCGTAGCATGCTTAGACAGATCATCATAAATGATGAGTACGTCCTTTCCATTCTCCATCCATTCCTCACCTATAGCGCATCCCGCATAAGGTGCGATATACTGAATCGGTGCCATCTCACTTGCTGTAGCCGCAACTACTGTGGTGTATGACATCGCATCATATTCATTCAAGGTCTTAACTATATTTGCTATTGTAGAAGCCTTCTGGCCTATAGCAACGTAAATACAGTAAACATTCTGGCCCTTCTGGTTGATAATAGTATCAAGGGCTATGGCTGTCTTACCGGTCTGTCTGTCTCCGATGATAAGCTCTCTCTGGCCTCTTCCGATAGGAACCATTGCGTCGATAGCTTTGATACCTGTCTGAAGCGGAGTATCAACCGATTTACGTGTGATAACGCCCGGTGCTACTCTCTCTATCTGTCTGGACTTATCTGTTACGATAGGTCCCTTGTCATCTATAGGCTGTCCCAATGCATTTACGACTCTTCCGAGCATAGCGTCACCGACCGGCACCTCAACAACTCGTCCTGTTGTCTTGACCGTGTCGCCCTCGCTGATGCCGCTCATATCACCAAGAAGAACAACACCTACGTTGTCTTCCTCAAGGTTGAGCACCATTCCGTAAACGTCTCCAGGGAAGAGAAGAAGCTCTCCCATCATGGCCTTGTCCAGACCATGAACACGTGCTATACCGTCAGCCAGCTGAATTACTGTTCCTGTATCAGAGGTTTCAAGCTTTGTCTTGTAGCCCTCGATCTGCTTTTTAATTACAGAACTGATCTCTTCAGGATTTAACTTCATTTGCCTGCTGTCCTTTCATCAAACTCTTCCTAAGTGATTCAAGCTGGTTCGAAATACTGCTGTCAACCACCCTGTCACCTATCTTAATGATCATTCCGCCGATAAGGCTCTTGTCCACCTTATAGTTGATGATCACTTCTTTAAACTTAGCTGTATTTTTTATCTTGTCCTCAACCTGCTTCTTCTGTGCATCCGAAAGCTCAAATGCTGTCTTCACAGACGCCTCGCCGATTCCAAGCTCTATTCTGGCATTCTTTATAAATACCTTAAGTATCTTCGTAAGGGATCTGCTATGTCCCTTCTCGACTGCCATCATTAAGGTATTTCCGATCAGCTCGTCAACTCTGCCGTCAAATATCCCCTTCAGGAGAGCCTCCTTCTTATCACTGTCGATCGAAGGATTCTCGAGGATGCTTATCAGCTCCGGATTCTCATCAAGTCCTATGATGACCGCTCCGGCCTCCTCGTATATTTCCTGCAGACGTCCCTTGTCACGAGCCGCTTCAAATAACGCTTCGCCGTAAACCGATTCTACTTCTCTTGCCATGTATCATCACCTATTTCCTTCAGAGTCTCGTCTAAGAGCTCATCCTGCTTTTTCTGGTCGATAGATACATCAACGATCTTACCGGCCATGGCAGATGCTACATTTATGATCTCGGTTCTTACCTCGTCCTTAACCTTAAGCTTCTCAAGTTCGGCATCCTTCTGCGCATTTGTGACGATCCTGCCCGCCTCTTCCTTGGCCTCAGCTATGATCATAGCCTCGTTCTTGGCCGCCTTGGCCTTAGCCTCAGAAAGGATGAGCGATGCCTCATCATCAACGTGCTTAAGTCTGTCGTCGTATTCCTGCTTAAGCAGCGCTGCTTCTTCCTTGTCCTTTGCCGCAGCATCGATATCCGACTGAACCTTCTCCTGGCGCTTTGCAAGTATCTTGCGTACCGGATTGATCAGAAGATATCCGACAAAAAGAAACAGGATAAATACTGCTATTCCCTGGAACAGAAGATCGAAAAGAAGCTGACTGTCAAGTCCGAAGATACGCCCTGTGCCGCCCTCTAAGACAGCGGTACTTGCGCTCTTTAATAATATCTCACCAGTCACTCTATTAACTCCCTTCGATTAGTTATCAAAAGGCTTAACGAACATCAGAAGAAGAGCAACTACAAGTCCGTACAGACCTGTTGTCTCTGCAACTGCCTGACCGAGAAGCATGGTTGACATGATGTCACCCTTTGCACCCGGGTTACGTCCTACTGCCTGAGCTGCCATACCTGCTGCATTTCCCTGTCCGATACCGGTACCGATACCTGAACAAACTGCGCATCCTGCGCCAAGTGCAGAAAATGCATGTACTAAGTCAATACTGTTAAAATTCATAGCTTTTTCCTCCGTAAATATATGGTTACTTGTTTATGTTTAATATTAATTATTAACTTGATCATCGCCGGCCGCTTTAACTGTGCAGCCTGTCGTTTTATACTGTGCAGCCCACTGCTTTAACTGTGCAGCCCGCTGTTTATTTATCCCCTCGTTTATCCTTGATGAAGGTTATGGTCAGCATGCAGAATACGTATGTCTGTATCGCACCTGAGAATACATCAAAGTAAACATGAAGTGCCGCAGGTACTCCGAGCTTTGCGAACCATGGCAGCATTCCGTAGTAGAGTGCCATGAGAACGGTTCCGCCGAGGATGTTTCCGAAGAGACGGAGTGACATCGAAAGCGGTGTCGAGAATATGCTTATCACGTTCATCGGGAAGAAGAAAAATACAGGCTCGAAGAGGCTCTTTACAGCGCCAAATCTGTTGTACCTGATATCAGCATACTCGATCATGACAAAGGTTATCAGCGCGAGGCAGAGGGTCGTACCGTAGTCTGCCGTCGGCGGCCTAAGTCCGAAGATACCCGAGGTGTTGCTGAAGAAGATATACAGCGCAAGCACTCCGATATAGTTTGCGTATTTTCCTGCTGCCTTGCCGAGAGTTCCTCCAACGAACTTGTTGAGGGTGTCGACTCCCAGCTCGACCAGAGTCGACAGGGTGGTCATCTTATGCTCTCTCTCAGCCTTCATGAAGCTGTGTCTCGCAACAAGAGTAAATATCATAAGCGCCGCCATGATTATGATGGTGCATACATGTGTAGTTGTGATATAAACCGTATTTCCGAAGAAATTGACCGGATGAAGCTGGTGGATGTAGAAGTCGGCTTCCTTAACAATGGTAACCGGTTCTCCCTGTCCTGCTATTCCGGGTATTGAAGATAACATCTCTTATCCTCCAGATGTATATATTTTCGATCGTACCGGTTCCCCGGTGATCCGTTTGGTTTTATTTGATGGATCAACCGATGTCAGATGATCCGCTTTATCAGTTTGTTGGACAGTCCCGAGATCTTAATCGAGATAAGTCCCGCGGTCACACCGATAAATGCGTAAACGTTTATCAGAACCGCTGCCAGAAGAAGCACAAATGCAAGCACTATCCGCAGTATGCTTCTGGTTCTTATATAGCTTGCTGCGCCTCTTTCGTTAAGTCTGAGACCCGCATCAAGCGCGTCGTACATGCCTATCACAGCAAATACAGCCGCTACTGCGCCAACGATAAGTCCCGCTGCGAAGAACAGCTTTCCGGTTCCCGGGCATAAAATAACGCCGATGACAAAAAATACCATCGATATCATCATGATACCTGCGATCAGCTGTGCAAGCACCTGACCGGCCGCATCATTTCGTCTGATATTTAAAAGCATGGCACGTAATCTATTCACCAGACTTCTCCTGTTCTGCTCTGTCACCGAAGGCTTTCTTCTGCCACTCAGGAATATCCTCCTGCTGCTTTCTGGCCGCCGCAAGCTCCTTCTTCACGAGCGTCCATACAGAGACTGCACCGCTCAGCACCCCGAGTATTATCAGAGGTATCATCCAGTGCGTTCCGAACTTCTTATCTATGAAATACCCTGCCGCGGTACACAACAGGATGGGAACTATCATTGATATACCCAGCTGAAGCACCAGAAACAGGTTTTCGGCAACTCTGCTTTTCTTCATACGCTCACGCTCTCTACAGTTTACTTTTTTTCATATCAAAAATCAACTTATTATTCTAATACTATGCAACAATCGGTTTTCTCAGAATAAATCTGTCGATAACCTCTACGATGCCGTCTTCGTCATTGGATGAAGTAATAAAATCAGCAACCTTCTTAACGGCTGCCTGGGCGTTCGCCATTGCAACTCCGACTGCAGCGTATTTGATCATTGATGCATCGTTGAAGCCGTCCCCGCAGGCGATAACATCTCTGCGGTCGATACCGAGTATATCGATAATTCTGCTAATGGCCTTAGCCTTATCAACATCGCTGTTCATTGCTTCCACAAAGAAAGGCTCTGATCTTGTGATATGGAACTCACTTCCATAGAGCTCCTTCAGCTCATTCTCGATCCCCTCTGATATTTCAGGATCAGCTGACATAAGAACCTTATATACATCTCTTGTGACGCGTTCCTTGAAGTCATCAACCGGTTTAATCGGAAGGCCGTTGATCTTAGCTTCCCAAGTGAGGTAGCAGTCTGCCTTATGTCCGTTGATGATGTAAGGCTCTGCCGTGTCCTCGAAATCCTCGTAGGTTACTATTCCAAGATCCTTCTCGCAGCAGTAATCATAAAGCTTATGAACATACTCCTTCGGGAAGGTCTTCGTGAAGATATCCTTGTTGTCAGAGCATCTTGTGATACGTGCTCCATTGTAGGTAAGAAGGTATCCGCCGTAATTTGCAAGTTCAAGCTCAGCTTCGTATTTTCTGACACCCGGAGTCGGTCTGCCGGATGCAAGCATTACGAGGTGACCCTCTTCCATGATCTCTTTAAGCGCTGCCTTTGTGGCAGGTGTTATTTCCTTCTTTGAGTTCGTGAGTGTTCCGTCAATGTCCAGAACTAAGAGTTTCCTATTCATTTTATTCAGGCTCCTGTCGATTATTTTTGCCCCCAAGAATAATCAGCCTTTTTCCTTCTCTCCCACCGGCCATTCCTGCCGGTACTCTGTCCTTATATCACGTCATTTTATCTCTGCCACAACCTGTTGTCGGATTATAGTCTCTTCTGTGATGTCCGTTGCGTCTCAACTCTGTTGTCGGATTATAGTCTCTTCGGTGATGTCCGTTGCGTCTCAACTCTGTTGTCGGATTATAGTCTCTTCTGTGATGTCCGTTTATTTCTGTCACATCTATGATGTTATATTTTTAGTATGAAACCTGCTTATAGTCAGCCAGGAATTCCTTCATCTTCGTCATGGCTTCGGAAAGTACTGATATTTCCGGAAGGTAAACGATCCTGAAGTGATCCGGCTGTTCCCAATGGAAGCCGCCGCCGTGAGTAAAGAGTATTTTCTTCTCGCGGAGTATGTCGAGCGCGAACTTCTCATCATCGGTGATATTGAACTTCTTGATGTCAAGCTTCGGGAAGATGTAGAAAGCTGCCTTCGGCTTTACTGCGCTCATACCCGGAATATCATTTACAGCGTTGTAGATGAACTCTCTCTGCTCGTAAACTCTTCCGCCCGGCTGTATCATACTGTCGGTTTCTGTGTTCAGTGAAAGTGCCGGGGCTATAAGTGACTGAGCTGGAACATTCGAGCACAGTCTCATGGATGACAGAAGGTTGAGTCCTTCTATGTAGCCCTTCGCATTTTCCTTGTCGCCGGAAAGTGAAACCCATCCGACTCTGTAGCCTGCGATCAGGTGAGACTTTGAAAGTCCGTTGAAGGTCAGGCACAGACATTTATCTGTCAGACTTGCTATCGATGTATGAACCGCACCGTCCATTACAAGTCTGTCATATATTTCATCCGCAAATATTATCAGGTCGTGCTCCTCAGCCAGCTTGACTATTTCCTGAAGCAGCTCCTTCGGATAAAGCGCACCGGTCGGGTTATTCGGATTGATAACGACGATACCCTTCGTTCTCGGTGTGATCTTCTTTCTGATATCATTTATATCAGGGAACCATTCTGCTTCCTCGTCGCAGATATAATGTACTGCCGTACCGCCCGCAAGTGTTACGGATGCAGTCCAGAGCGGATAGTCAGGCGCAGGCACGAGTATTTCATCGCCATAATCGAGCAGTCCCTGCATAGACATCGTGATCAGCTCACTTACGCCGTTTCCGGTGTAAATATCATCTATCGTCACACCCTCGATGCCCTTCTTCTTGTCGTAAGCAATGATCGCCTCTCTCGCAGATATGATACCCTTCGAATCCGAGTAGCCCTCTGTAGAGGTGAGGTTGTTGGACATCTTCTCTATCAGCTCATCCGGAGCCCTGAAACCAAAAGGAGCAGGATTGCCAATATTCAGCTTAAGAACCTTCTCGCCGTTTCTGACCATTCTGTTTGCTTCGTCCATAACCGGACCTCTGATATCATAACAAACGTTATTCAGCTTCACGGATTTCTCAAACCTTCTCATACTCCTGCCTCCATCTAAATTTTTAAGTCTAATCTACGCGCCGCCTAATGTGAAGCGCGTTTTTGATTAAAAACGAATTTTACCGAATAGATATTCTACCACAAAAAAATCAATATGTCTTGCATTTATTTATTTTTTTCGTGTTATTTTATTGGCAATATTGCTGCTCCCGGGTTGCGAGCAGTCAGCACTCAAAAAAAGCTGTAAACAATTTTGCGAAAATATGATATACTCCACGTATCATTCACATGTGATATCCGGCGAAGGGATACAACTCTCCGGATAACACATTCCCATTCACAAGGAAAGGATAATATATGATAGACGACCAATATATCTGTGAGCTGCACCTTCATCTTGACGGCTCACTCTCGCCTGAAACCGTGAAATACCTTGCCCAGCTGCAGGGAATAGATCTTCCGGTAGACATGAGTTTCGGAGGACTTTCCGAAACCGAGGAGCTCCGCGGAACTGCTGATGAGATAACAGCAAATGAGGCTTCCGGCCGCTATGACAGCCTGAAGAAGCTTCTGTCGGTTTCGCCGGACTGCCGTGACCTTAACGAATACCTCGAGAAGTTCTCTCTTCCGCTTTCACTGCTTCAAACCGAGGACGCAATCTCATACGCCGTCAAATCAATAGGCCACGCCGAAGAGGCTCTCGGAGTTGATTACGTGGAAATACGTTTTGCTCCGCAGCTCCACACTAGTAAGGGGCTCACACAGAGGCAGGTCATAGAAGCCGCCGCAGATTCGGCTGTATTTTTCAACGCTGACAACAATACCAAGATCCGTCTCATACTCTGCTGTATGAGGGGTGACGACAACTACGACGCAAACCTCGAAACTGTACGTCTTGCCGCTGAGTTTCTTAATAATAAAAAGGTTTATATTCCTCACGTCGAAGGTGGTCTACTTCCGGTCATCGCAGGCATCGATCTTGCAGGCGCCGAAGCACTCTATCCGACAGACAAGTTTTCGGATATCTTCCATCTGGCAAGAAAGCTGGAGGTTCCTTTCACCATCCATGCAGGTGAGGCTTCCGGGCCTGAAAGCATCTGGTCAGCAATAAATATGGGCGCAAAAAGAATAGGCCACGGTATCGCGGCCATTAAGGATGAAAAGCTTATGGATTATCTTGCGGCAAACGGTATCGTCCTTGAGTGCTGCCCGACAAGCAACCTGAACACAAAGGTATTTAATGATTACGTCGAGCTTCCGATCAGAGAATTCCTGAGGCGTGGCATTAAGGCAACCGTCAGCACAGATAATATGACTGTCTCAAATACAACCCTATCAGAGGAATTCCAACATCTAAGAGATGCCGGACTTACCGACGATGAATACACACAACTTCTAAAGAACGCAGAAGAAGGATGGCTTTAATGAAGCCATCCTTCTTTTGGGACTTTATATGTCAATCCTCGGTCTTATTTTCTGTTATCTACGTTTCTTCTTCTCACGTCCGATCAGAAGCATAACGACTATCATTCCAAGAAGTGCAAGATCCATAACGAATAGAACTCCCGGAACATTCATGTTGTCGCTGGTCTTAGGTATATTGTCTGCCGGAGCTTCCTGCACCGGTTTTTCCGGTTCAGGTTCTTCTATCTTGGCATCGTCTGCCTTTTCCTCTTCAGGTTCATCAACCTTGGCATCGTCTGCCTTTTCCTCTTCAGGTTCATCAACCTTGGCATCGTCTGCTTTTTCCTCTTCAGGTTCATCCACCTCATCATCTGTCTTATCAGCATTTGCTATGGTGAATGTGGCTTCTGCATCCTCTCCATCGTCAAACTGAGCCGCAAGAAGATATTCTCCTTCTTCCAATGTTTCAAGATACTCAGACTTCAAAGTGATCACAACGCTTCCTGCTACCGCGCTGTATTTATCTTTATCCACAGCTTTACCGGCTACAGTGATACCTGTAAAATGATCTATCGTAGTACCGTCATCTTCTGATCTCTTAAAGGTCAGCGTTAGTCCTTCTTCGCTTCCCTTCTTCCAGGTCGCTCCATTTCCACTATACGCTGTGTATGTTATCTTTTTCTTTTCTTTGATTGTCAGCTTAGCGCCTGTAAATACGATACTATAGTTATCTCCTGCAGAGAGTGTTCCCTGTTTAATGTCGTATTCGCCCGCTTCTTCTCCTTCAACGCGTGAAAGCGCCCCATTCAACTTATCACCATCTACAAGACCCTTAACTGTATATGTCAGTTCAGGATCAGCCTCTCCTGCAGTTTTGCTCTTGGCATCAGCAGTTATTGTTAAGGTCGCCTTAGCAATCGAAGCTTCTATACATTTTGCATCAGAATCATTATGATTTGCATCACCTATAACCTTGTACCATACATAATAGGTTCCTGCTTCGGTTTTTGCAGGGATGGATGTGGTATCAAAGTTATACGCATCCGCTGCCGGCTCCTGATTCTCTGTTGTAACAGCAAACTTCAGCGTCCCGCCAGTAGTCTCGCCGGTAACTGTCACAAGCGGCTGCGCCGTCCCGTCATAGGTGCGGTTGTTTGCTGTGACGGTGGCGGCTGTGCTATCCGCCTTGTTCACCGTCAGCGTCGCGGTGGTTTCCGCGCCTGCCGCATAGGTTTCTGTCGCGGCGGTGCTCACCTTGACGGTAAACGTGCCGCACTTCGTGACGGTCAACTTGCCCTCAGCAAAGGTCCCCTCGCCGGTGCCGTTTGTCACAGAGTAGGTCGCTTCGCCCGCGCCTTCGGTGATAGCGAACATGCCATCCACGGGAATGGCGATTCCGTCAGCAGAATAAGTAACTTCTTTATCCGTTGCGGTAATCGTCACGGGGGTCAGGGCCGTCTTGGAGAAGGTGTAGGCGATGGACAGCGTGCCGTCGTCATTCTTCGTGACTGTGGCCGTCTCTCCGTTCACCGTTGCCGTCGCACCATCGGCAAAGGCATAGTTATCATCTGCCGTTGCCGTAACCGTTGCGGTGTACTCCGTCGCATAGGCCGCCTTGCCGTCCTGCGGGGCCGCGGGGTCCCAGGTGATCGCGCCGGAATCCGCCAGTGTGACGTGCTCCGTGCTGGTCGTCGCGGCGGTATCAAGGGCCTCGGTCGCCACAGGAGCCGTGATGTCCGCTACCGCCGCGGTGCTGATGGTGATCGGTGCGATGGTGTAGCCGACCGAGGCGGCGACGCTCTTGCCCTCGCCCTCACTGGTCTTCACGCCGGACAGGGTGATTTCCGCCAGATAATCGCCCGCGCCGGTGGGCGCGCCGGTGGTGATCTCGTCGCCTTTGATGTAAGTGTCGCCCTCGCCCTTGGTGGCCTTGAAATACTTGATGTCTGTCTCTGCAATCGTCTTGCTGGTGGCGGTGTTGAAGTTCTGCAGCCCTGTCAGGGTCGCCGCTGCTTCTTTACCATCACCATAGGTCGTATGCTGTGGCGCAGCGATAGTCAGCGTCGCCTTTTTGTCGGTCAGACCGCAAGTACCCACGCCTGTGCAAGTCGCCGTGATGGTGTCGCCGCTGGCGGAGTAGGTGAAGTTGTGGGTGTGGCTCGTTAAACGGAGCCAATAATACGTACCCTGCCCCGAAGGCGGTTCGTTCGAGCTAACGATGAAATCCGAATAAGCAGTAAACGATGTAATCCCGTAATAACTTCCCGTTACCTGATACTGTCCCTCAACAGTTACTGTCTGATTACTGCCGTTGATATAAATTTCATTTCCATTGATATACAAGTAAAAACGCTGTCCACCAGTACGAGTAATAGTAGCATTCGCTTTAATTACGTCACCTGCATTAAGTTCCGAACAATCTTTTGGCCCTGTGATATCGGCCGCATACGCCGTCAAACTCATCCCCGGCATCATCCCCAGCACCAGCGCGATGCTGAGCAGGATGCTCAAAAATCGTTTCTTTATTTTCATAAGCTGTTTTCTCCTTTTTTCTTATTTCACGACTGTTATGGCCGCCGCTGACCATGATGTACACACAAAAACCGCCGAACCTGACAGGGTATACTTACCCCGTCAGAATCCGACGGTTATCCATCACGAATACTGTATTCAGTTCCATGCGTCTTGCAGGACGCAAAAAGGGCGCAGTTAGCCTGTGCTCTGCTCTGCTCTGCTCTGCTCTGCTCTGCTCTGCTCTGCTCTGCTTAAAATTGTTTCAATTCTGCAAAAACCTGTCAACATACGCTTCATGAAACCTGCTCTCCATTCGAATCTCACAATACATCTATTCTATATCTGTATTATACCGTACGAACAGCAACAAAAGCGCAACAAATAAGCTACGAAATGTTTTTAAAATATTCACTTATGTGCCGGCAAGATCAATTCCTGCTTACTCCTACTTATCATACCCATCCATCGTTACCGAGCCGTCCGGAAGTGGAATATCGTCATCAGGCTTCTCCACATCCGTATCGCTCTGCTGGAGGAGATCATCGAAGGATGTTCCGCCTATGCTTGAGCCGCCGTTCAAAGCCTGCTGCTGCTCCTGAAGAGCCTTTTCTGTAAACTCGATACTGGTTACACACTCCATAAGAGTCTGAACGCAGTCTGACTTGTCCCGCGGACACTCAACAAAATACATCAACACGATGCTTCTCGGACTGTTATCGTAGCCTACAGCGAAGAGGTCCATCGCCTGACCACCTATGGAAGCTCTGGTAATAGATATTACCGAGGTTCCATTCTCGGAAGTTGCATAAACGTATCCGAGGCTGTCTGTAAAGTTTGCATTTACCGTATGCATCGAATCATTTGTAACCTGGCAGCCCTGATCAACTATATTTGTCATTACAGGGAAGAGGCTGAAGCCCTGGTATTTCATCTGGAAGTCTACTATATTCTGCCAGTTTGCGTAGATCGATGAAACTGTTTCATCAGCAAATACAGGTGCGTCTGTATAGACCTGGCCGTACTCGCCAAGGTTATAATACGGTGTTTTCTGCTGCTCATTTGTAAATATCGGATAAAGCTCTCCGGCGTAGAAGATCACCATCGAAGGATCCTGCGGGTTGGTACATCTGAAGCAGAAGCCTGATCCTGCGCCCCAGGTTTCCATATTCCAGCCGTCCGGAACAGTAACCTTGTAATACTCATTCTCTATCCTCTTGGTCTTGATAGTGGTGCTTGAGGTCTGCTGGGTTGTCGCTTCCGTTGTTGCCTGCTGCTGGGTAGTTGCCTGAGTCTGTGTGGTAGCCTGCTGCTGAGTTGTCGCCTCAGTGGTCGCAGGTGCCTGCGTAGTCTGTGTCGTTGCCTGACCCTGTGTGGTCGCCTGAGTTGTGTCCTCTCCCCAAATATCAATGGTTGTGGCCTGTGTTGTTGCCTGTCCTCCGCCGCCGGAACCGTTGTTTCTTCCGTTCAGCCCTCCCACATCGGAGTCATCAGAGCTTCCGCAGCCACTGGCCAGCAGTAAGCACATGCATAAAAACGATGCTGTCAAAGTTTTAACCTTTTTCCTCATAGTATCCCCTCCAATCTATATTTCTCAAATATATTTCACAATCTTACCGTAACGTTGCGAGACTGAATGTCTCACCTCATTACTGTAATGTTCCAAGATCCAGTGTCTGTCCTTCTGTAACAGTAAGCATCACCGCGCTGTTCCGGTCGGCAAAGAAATTGCCGGTCGAATCAAGTGCCGTTATGCTCGGGTTCTCATTCATATTCGTCCTCCACAGAAGAAGAACATTTATCGCACCTGCAGGAACTATAGCATCAACCACATTATTAGTCTCATCAGGAAGAGCCATGATCTGAAGACCGCCCTGTGTAAGAATGTAAACCGCTATTGCATAATCCTTGTAAGCATCAGAAACCTGAATCCTTATCCTGCCGCAACCCGGCTTTGTCGCCGCTGCTGCATTTGCGATACGATCTCCTGTAAGTCCAAGCTCATCAAATATAGTCTTAACAGCCTGCTCGTACTGTGTAAGGTTATAAACCCTCAGTGAGAATATAAGCGCCGCATAAAGATCGTCATAGTCTGCACGAGGCGTCATAGTCTCAATAACATTGTACCAGATATGAAGCTGATCATCGACTGTCATGCCATACAGGCTCAGCTTATAACAAATAGAATTCATAAGCGACGAGTTGACATGAACACCACCGTGATCATTAACCAGAACGTCATCAACTCTTACAGGTGCCACATAATATAGGTCGCCCACATAATTAGGCTGGTTATAATTATTCGGATTGCTCATGCTTCGATATACGTGATCGTTATGTTCGCCCAGTAACCACTGTGAGGTTTCTGTGGTTGCGCCCAGCTTCAGTTCGATCAGCTGACCCATAACATCACTGAATGCCTCATGCATAGCTCCCAGTTCATTAAGATAGATAGCACTTCCCATAGAACCGTCTCTGATTCCATGAGTAAACTCATGTCCGATAACATCTACGCACTGATTGCAGTGGTTTGCTTTACTTGTAACAAATACTGCCCATCCTACATAACGGCCCATATAACATGCATTATCTTCCGGATTGTGATTGCTGTCGCAGTAATCCATGGCAAGCAGTATCGGCATGCCAAAGCCGTCTATAGACTTTATACCTATACTTGCATAATAATCATAAACTCTGATGTAATTATAAAAAGCTATCAGATGCTCATTATCCCATCCCTTATTGTCCGGAGTAGTTTCAAACTGAAGAGAAAAACCGTTGAACGCAAAATTCCAGAAATCAACGCACATTATCTTTCTTTCCTTGTCTGCCATGTAATACTTACCGTCCTTAGGATTGTAAGCTATCGGTACAGTTATCTGCTCCGTACTGCCATCCAGCCACTGTATCGTTCCCGTATACGACTGCATCTCAAAATCTTCAAAATACTGGTCGGTATTGTATTCATCAATATTTCCGTTGCCATTATCAAAGCTCGAGGTCGGGATGCCTACAAGATAAGAACTATTCTCTATATTGACATAGTTCGCAAGGAATGGCATATCGAAAGATGCCCCCATTTCAGGGTTATCGGTATAAACTACCATACAGTTTTCTATGTGATCATAGTTGTAGTAATAAACCTGTTTTGTGTATTCGGAATAAATCTTCGGATTGACATTGTTGTAATTGAGGAACTGCTGAACTATCGCCTCAGCATCCTGATTGCTCATGGTCTTCGGATCCGCTATACCAAGCTCCGGTACGAAGGAGTTCTGGAGGCCGCAAACATAGCCCTGCGGATCAACAAATATCCTGAGCGTCGAATACTGAACCGTTATATCACCGTATCTCTGCTGATAGGTATAATGCGTGTACCCCTCTTTATTTGTCTCCCAGTACAGTCCGAAAAACTGCTGGCCCTTTGTGAACCCCAGAAGCGTGGCAACACCGAACAGAGACTCAATAGCGTTCTCCATATCCGTAACCTGCTTATCATAGAACTTGCCTATGATTGAAGTTACATACCTATGACTGTCATCATATACGATAATAGCATTACCGTTATTCATATTCTGAATATCCTGCTCGGTCAGCTGCCTCGAAGTATTGCCATCTTCACCATTGTAGACATAGTCACCGTTTTCAGCGATACCGAAGGCTTCCGTAGCCAGTCTTTTTGTAGAATAATCCTCTGTTTTTCCTTTTCCACAGGACACTGTCGATAAAATAACCGCTATCGAGAGAAGAACTGCGGAAAGTTTTTTCAGAAAGATCTTTTGCTGTTTTTTCAACATAGTTCCCTTCTCCTTTTCCTAATTTTTAACCCCTCTGTGAAATAGCTTGTCACATATGTTTATTATACTATATCTGTACTCATTTTTAAAGAAAAAAGACCGGATCAAAGCTGGTCCGGTCTCTTAAATTGTTATCTAAAACTGTTTCTTCGTTTCTAATCTTCCGCAGCTTTATTTCTGTCCTTCCGTAAAGTCTTATTAATATCCCTGTGCCTCCTGGATGGCCTTCTCTGTAAACTTGAGACTCTGTACGCAATCCATCATAAGCTGTACATTCTCTGACTTATCCTGTGGGCACTCTACGAAGTACATTGCGTATATATTTTTCGGGTTGCTATCATATCCCAGTGCGAAGAGATCCATTGGATCGCCGCCTATAGATGCTTTGGTAAGTGCTATAACAGGAGTTCCGTTTTCAGAGGTTGCGTATGCGGAACCTATACTGTCTGTGTAGTTCGTATTCATTGTATGCATAGCGTCATTTGTTATCTGGCTGCCCTGATCTCTTATATCTGTCATTACAGGGAATAAGCTGAAGCCCTGGTATTTGATCTGGTACTGAACGATGTATTCCCAGTTAGCGTAGATCGAAGATACTGTCTGATCTGCAAATACAGGTGCGTCCGTGTAGAGCGGCTGACCTAATCCGTAATACGGCTGCTTCTGCTGCTCGCTTGTAAATATAGGTGAAAGTGCTCCTGCGTAGAAGATAACCATTGAAGGGTCTTCCGGGTTTACACATCTGAAGCAGAAGCCTGCTCCAACTCCCCATTCCTCCCAGGTCCATCCGTATGGAACTGTTACTGAATAGTAATCATTCTCTATCTTGATGGTCTTGATCTCACCGGTCGGTGTCGGCTGAGGCGTTGCCTCTGTTGACCATTGGGTGGTTCCTTCATCCTTAGTCCAGTCCTCTATTAATCCGCCGCCTGAAGTATCCCTATCTCCTGTCAGTCCTCCCAGACCCGGTCCGCCTGAGCTGCCGCATCCGGTTGTCATGAGTAAGCATATACATAAAATCGTAGCTGTTAAAGTTCTGATCCTTCTCTTCATAATAGCCTCCTATCCCCACGTAATACATTGCGCGTATCATATTCTCTTCTATCTATGAACCGCCCTGCGAATGGTGGTCTGTTGTTTTTTATGTTCATATGATATATACGTAGAGACAGTTGTTTTTTATGGATTATTGTGACATAAAATCTTGACATTTCCGGCTATCGTTTTGCAGCTATGTAAATGAATTATGTAGTATGCATCTACGACGCAAGCAGGCCGGATCACAAAGGATCCGGCCTGCTGAGTTTAACATATATTATTCTTATTATTTCGTTGTACGACTAGTTGCCCTGAGCTGCCTTCTCTGTGAACTGAAGGCTGAGTGCGCATTCCATCATCTGCTGCACATACTCTGATTTGTCCTGTGGACACTCAACAAAATACATATCATATATTACTCTTATATTGTTATCATAACCGATTGCGAAGAGGTCCATCGGATCTCCTCCTATAGAAGCCTGGCATATGCAGACAACTGATGTTCCGTTAGCTGATGTAGCATTTGCGCTGCCTATGCTGTCAGTAAAGTTAGCATTCATATTATGATAACGGTCATTTTTTATCTGGCTGCCCTGATCAACTACATTTGTCATTGCCGGGAACAAACTGTAGCCCTGATATTTTATCTGGTACTGAACGATGTATTCCCACCAGTTGAATATCGAAGATACTGTCTGATCCGCAAATACAGGTGCATCTATATAAATCTGACCGTACTCACCAAGGTTATAATACGGCTGCTTCTGCTGATCGCTCGTGAAGATCGGAGAGAGAGTTCCCGCATACATGATCACCATTGAAGGATCGTCAGGATTGGTACATCTGAAGCAGAAGCTTGCGCCTACTCCCCATTCTTCCCAGGTCCAGGTCTTCGGAAGAGTTACCGAATAATAATCATTCTCTATGGTAACTGTCTCAAGAACCCCCGGTGTCTGTTGGGTTGTTGCCTCTGTAGTAACCTGCTGGGTTGCCTGAGTCGTAACCTGCTGGGTTGTCTGAGCTGTGATCACCTCACCGGTAGTTACCTGTGTAGTAATCACGTCCCCGGTAGTTGCCTGCGTAGTGATCACATCACTGGTAGTTGCCTGAGTTGTTACCGGTCCACCGGTTGTATCTCCTCCACCGCTGTCTCTTCCGCCGATCCCTCCGACACCGGAGTCATCCGAACTGCCGCAGCCGGTTATCACAAGCATACACATACATAAAAATGCTGCTGTTAAGGTCCTGATCTTTTTCTTCATAATAGCCTCCCTTCTCCATCAATACATCATAGGTATTTATGGCTATTAATAAGCTTGTGTACTAGTCAAGATAAATATTATTCATCAATGCGTTAAAGGCGTCGATGAAAGTCTGTAAATGAGCGTCATCTGTTAAGAAGTAGATCGCATAAACCTTTCCTGATGCACTCTTTACTGCTACTGCGACCAAACCGATCGAACCCTGATTATTTGAGATCGTACCCATTGAATAGTAGAAGGTGTAGGTCACGCCCTGTGTTGTCTGCATTTCGCCCATATTTGCCGTACCGCCGGCGTTTTGTGCGAAGTAATCAAATACATACTTTACAACTTCCTGCTCGTTTGTACCGCCCTGTACATATGTTATGGCCATATAAGTATCTTTCGTGTCCGGAAGAACATAGAGGTTTAATCCACCCTGCACAGCTTCCCATCCGTTTGGAAGCATACTTTCCGGAAGGATTACCGTTACGCCACCACCCTGGGCTGTTACAGTACCGTTTCCGCCTGTTGTAGTAGTTACTTCCGTGGTTGCCTGAGTTGTGTACTCGGTCGTGTACTGTGTTGTATATTCGGTTGTTGCCTGAGTTGTATACTCAGTTGTGTACTGTGTTGTATATTCGGTTGTAGGATACTCAGTTGTAGGATAGTCGGTAGACTGAGTCGTTGGATAATCTGTCGACTGAGTTGTCGGATAATCATCTGTGCTTCCTTCCTCGTAAGGATCGAAGCCGTTTGCTCTCGTGTAGAAGCTTGAAAGCACTCTGTAGACAACCTCATCTCCTGCCTTCGGAGAATAAACATAAACAGTTGCTTCTACGTAGTTGTCCTTATAAACCATAAGGTATCTGTCAAGGTAAAGAGTTCTGCCGTTATCTGTTACTTCGCAGGACATTACGTAACCGTTCTTATGAACTCCGGTCTCCTCATTATTGATGAGGTTAACCTCCATGATATCGCTCATCTGCGAATCAGCTCCGTACTGCTTCGTTACCTGACTCTTGAATTTGTTGAAATACTTCTTAGGAGTAGTCTTACCACTCTTATAGCTAAGTTCGATATATTCTGAATTGTCTGCGCTCAGATTGATGTAAACCACATTCTTCTCATCTGAGATCGTGCAGTAATCATTGTACAGGAAGGATATCTTCTTAGCATCGCTTGAATACATCTGGAATCCCGGAGGGATGATACTGTTAGTCTTTCCTGAATAACTGTTCAGCATAAAAGTATCACCATCTCGAGTCATATAGGTTATGCCGTCTTCGCCCTTCTTTGTCGACTCAGTGCTTCTGAGAAAGAAGAACCACACGCCAACTCCTATAAGTACAGCTGCGATAGCTGCGATGATTATTATCTTCTTCTTTCCGCCCGGCTTCTTCGGTCCCTTCGGAGCCTTACCTGCAGGAGATACCGCATTCGGATCAACATATGCTCCCGGCTGGGCTGCATTATATGCAGGTGCCGCTGACTGTGCCGGCTGCTGGTATGTTGCTGTTGAAGCTGCCTGCTGTGCAGGCTGCTGATATGCAGGCGCCGCCGGTTGTGCCGGCTGCTGGTATGTTGCCGTTGGAGCCGCCTGCTGTGCAGGCTGCTGATATGCAGGCGCCGCCGGTTGTGCTGGTTCCTGGTATGCAGGCGCCGCCGGTTGTGCTGGTGCTGCTGGCTGCGCCGGTGCTGCAGGCGGATAATAATTTCCACTCACATCATAATATCCACCGGCCTCATCATAGAAACCGCCCTGAGGCGCAGGAATGTATTTATTTCCTGCTGCATCTATGTAGTTGCCTTCCGCGTCATAGTAGCCGCCATTTTCATCCCTCACTACGTCCTGGGAAGCTCCGGAAGAAGCACCGGTCAGTCCCTGTGCGTAGCAGATAGGACAGGTAGCAAACTGTGTCTCGTCATAGCTATGTCCATTTTCACATATTTTCATAGTTTATCCTCCCTTACATCTCTATAGTTAACCTTCTTTAATCTATTGTATCGTGCCGAGGTCAATCGTTTGTCCTTCAGTGATAGTGATCTCCGCAGCGTCGTATTCGCTGGCGAAGAAGTTTCCATTTGCATCAAGTGCCGCAAGCTTTGGCTCTTCATTAAGATCAGCTCTGTAATACAAATATATATAATGCACTCCTGCAGGAATAAGTACATCTATGACATCATCCCTCTCATCCGGCATAGCCAGAATATACTTATTATTCTGAAGAGGAATATAAAGCGATATCGAATAATCACGATAAGCCTCTGAAACCTTAGCTCTGATCCTGCCGCAGCCCGGCTTCGTTGCATTCGCTGCATTCGCGATTCGGTCGCCTGTAAGTCCAAGCTCATCAAAGATTGTATTTATAGCCAGCTCGTACTGTGTCAGATTATAAACTCTGAGAGCGAACATAAGTGACGCGTACAGATCATCGTAATCTCCTCTAGGTGTCAAGGTCTCGAGAACATTATACCAAACATTGATCTGTTCATCAATCGTCATGCCGTACACACTGAGCTTATAGGCTATCTCATTCATGAGTGATGAATTGATATGAACTCCGCCATGATCGTTAACGTTAACGTCGTCCACTCTGGTCGGTGTCGCATAATACAGATCTCCTACATAATTCGGCTGCGAATACAGATTCGGGTTGCTCATGCTTCGGACAACTCTTCCACTGACCTCGCCATGCAACCACTCGGTATCAGTTGTTGCCCCATATTTATATTCGATCAGCTGGCCCATAACATCACTAAAGGCCTCATGGATAGCTCCCTGCTCGTTCATATATACAGCGCTTCCCATTGAACCGTCTCTTACGCCGTGAGTGTATTCATGCCCTATAACATCAACAGCCTGATTACTGTAATTGGCCTTGCTTGAACAGAAGGTCGCCCAGCCTACGAAACGTCCCATGTAGCAGGCGTTATCTACCGGAGTTTTATTAGCGTCACAATAATTCACACATATCAACACCGGCATACCAAAGCCATCTATCGACCGTACGCCCATACTTGCGTAAAAATCAAAAACCCTGATGTAATTATAATACGTTATCAGGTATTCATTATCCCAGTCCTGATTATTTAAAGATGTAATACAATCCAGTGTAAAGTAGTTATAAATAAAGTTCCAGCAATCAGCGACCATTATCTTTCTGTCCTTATCAGCAAGATAATACAGCCCGTCTTTAGGATTGTAGCCAACCGGCACGCTAATCTGCTCCGTATGGCCGTCCTGGTATTTGACGGTTCCTGTCCACGTCTGCATCTCCAGATTTGCAAAATACTGGTCGGTGTTGTATTCATCTATATTTCCGTTACCTTCATTCAGGTTTGAAGTCGGTATATTCAGGAAATAACAATTTTCATCAATATCAACATAATGCGCCAGATAAGGCATATCGAAGGAAGGATCCATATAAGGATTATCCGAATAAACAACCATGCAGTTTACTATATGATCGTATTCATAATAAAATACCTGTTTTGTATATTCCGAATATATCTTTGCGTTAACGTTGTTATAATTCAGAAGATCCTGAACTATCGCCTCTGCATCAGCGTTGCTCATTGTTTTCGGATCAGCTACGCCGAGCTCCGGAACGAAGGAATTCGACAGTCCGCACACATAGCCCTGCGGGTCGATGAATATCCTGAGCGTTGAATACTGAATGGTTATACCACCATATCTCTGCTGGAATGTATAGTGGGTATAGCCCTGTGCATTCTTCTCTCCGTACATACCGAAGAACTGCACGCCCTTTTCAAAACCGAGAAGCGATGCGATTCCGTCAAGCGAATCGAGAGCGCTTTCCATATCGGTAACCTGTTTTTCGTAAAACTTACCGATGATCGTCGTAACGTATTTATGATCATCGTCATAAACTATTATGGCGTTTCCGCCGTTCATATTCTGTATATCCTGTTCGGTCAGCTGCTTCAGATCATTACCGTTATACTGATAATCTCCGCTTTCAGCTATACCGAAGGCTTCCGTAGCAAGCCTCTTCGATGAGTAGTCTTCTGTTTTACCCTTGCCGCAAGACGCTGTCATCAGCCCAAGCGCAATTAAAGCTGCAACCACCGAAAGCTTTTTAAGAAAACCTTTTTCCCTTTTCAATAACATAATACCACTCCCCTTTTTCACACGCCTCAACCCCCATGTCGATATGCGTGTATTATGTATTACTGTATTGTTCCAAGATCCAACGTTTCGCCCTCAGTCACTCTGAACGTGACCGCATTATTGACATCGCCGAAGAAATTCCCGTTCGCATCAAGCGCTGTATGAAGTCTCTGCGCGTTCGGTTCAGACCTTGAAAGCATATGTACTGTCACATTTCCCGCAGGTACAAGAACGTCGATAACGTCATCTCTTTCATTCGGGAAGCCTTTTATATCAAGACCATCCGCTGTAAAGATACGTATAGCTATCGCATAATCATGAAGGTTTTCGGAAACCTTTATCCTGATCCTTCCGCAGCCCGGTTTTGTAGCACTTTCCGCATTTGCTATACGATCACCCGAAAGACCCATCTCGTCAAATATAGTTTTTATTGCCTGCTCGTACTGTGTGAGATCATAAACCCTTAGTGAGAATATAAGCGCCGCGTAGAGGTCATCATAATCTCCCCTAGGAGTCATGAGTTCCAAAACGTTGTACCAGACATTAAGCTGCTCATCTGTTGTCATGCCATACAGACTCATCTTATAGCATACCATGTTCATAAGAGAAGAGTTGACGTGAACTCCGCCATAATCATTCACACTGTCATCGTCATTTCTCGTTGGCGATGTATAGAAAAGATCCCCAACATATGCCGGCTGATTATACAGATTAGGGTTTGCCATATTTCTCCAGATATCACCGGAATTCTCGCCCAGATTCCACTGTGTATCATCTGTTGCTTCAAGCTTATATTCAATAAGCTGGCCCATAACATCACTGAAGGCCTCATGGATGGCTCCCAATTCATTCTTGTAGATGGAGCTTCCCATAGAAGTGTTTCTGATACCGTGAGTATACTCATGGGCTATCAGATCAATTGTCTGATTTTTGTAATTTGCCCAGCTCTGTGCACCAAAGAATGCCCATCCTTGAAGGACACCTACATAATAACAGTTGTCGATTGGATTTCGTTCACTGTCACATATTTCCATGCCGAGGAGTATCGGCATACCAAAACCGTCAATAGACTCAATTCCTATGCTTGCATAATAATCATACACCCTTATGTAATTGTAATAAGCGACCAGGTATTCATTCTCCCAGTCCTGATTATTTGCTGAAGTGATAAAATTAAGATAACGATTATCATAGTAAAAATCCCAGTAATACGAACATATTATCTTTCTGTCCTTATCAGCAAGATAGTATTTTCCATCCTTAGGATTGTACCCGACAGGTACCGTTATCTGCTCGGTCTTTCCGCCGTATAGATTTATCGTACCCGACCAGGACTTCATCTCAAGTGTGTCAAAATACTGATCATGATTGACGTTGTCACCCATACTTCCGCCCTGAGGATTTGCAGTCGGTAAATAACTCAGCATACGCCCATCATCAGTATTAATATAAAATACCAGATAAGGCATATCGAAGGACTCATCCGTGAAAGGAT
>JAEEGF012356402.1_pt1 | contig 73795 bp, 67 predicted proteins | sample 9134171 | NCBI WGS metagenome assembly JAEEGF01 (sample SAMN16246542, study PRJNA631951) | gut metagenome | biome: gut microbiome; feature: rumen; material: AP-attached | host: Bos | place: Iran: Karaj | collected 2018-10 | reverse complement strand
CAATTGTAGAATTACCTAATGTACATACTGTAGAAGCCTACGTTTCTGGTAAAATGCGAGTTAATATGATTCGTATCTTACCAGGTGATACAGTAACAATAGAATTATCGCCTTATGACTTAACACGTGGGCGCATAATATGGAATAAGAGATAAATGGAGGTACAATTATGAAAGTTAGACCATCAGTTAAGAAAATTTGCGCAAAATGCAAAATTATTAGAAGAAAAGGAAAAGTAATGGTTATTTGTGAAAATCCAAAACACAAACAAAAACAAGGCTAATAGGAGGTAAAGTATGGCACGTATTAAAAATATTGAATTACCAGGCGAAAAGCACACTTGTATAGGTTTAACTGCTATCTTTGGTATAGGTAGAAGTTTAGCTAACCAAATCTGTGATGCAGCTGGTGTTGACAGAGCTAAAAAAATTAAAGATTTAACAGAAGAAGAAATAACAAAACTTCGTACAGAAGTAGATAAACAAATGGTTGAAGGTGACCTTCGTCGTGAAGTTCAAATGAACATCAAGAACAAAATGGAAATTAATAGTTACCAAGGTACTAGACATAAAAAAGGTCTTCCTGTACATGGTCAAAGAACTTCAAGAAATGCTCGTACAAGAAAAGGTAAAGGTAAAGTAGTTGCTAACAAGAAGAAAGCTACTAAATAATAAATAGGAGGTTAAATAGATTATGGCTTATAATAGAAGAAAAAGAAAAGTTAAAAAGAATGTGCCAGAAGCACAAGCTCATATTCATTCAACATATAACAACACTATCGTTACTATTACTGATAAAGACGGTAACGTAGTAAGTTGGGCTTCTGCAGGTACAATTGGTTATAAAGGATCAAAGAAGAAAACTCCATTTGCTGCTGGTATGAGCGCTGAAGCTGCTGCAAAAGCTGCAATGGACAACGGAGTTAAAAAAGTAGAAGTATTTGTTAAAGGTTTAGGTGCAGGACGTGAAAACGCAATTCGTTCATTACAAACTGCCGGCTTAGAAATTACTACAATTAATGACGTTACTCCAGTTCCACATAACGGATGTCGTCCACCAAAACGTCCAAGAAATTAATTGAAGGAAGGAACTTAGGATATGTTAAGATTTGAAAAACCAGAATACAAAATTACAGAATACATAGAGAATAATCACTATGGAAAATTTGAACTAGAACCACTTGAAAGAGGTTTTGGTACAACTATTGGTAATGCTTTGAGAAGAGTTATGTTATCAAGTTTACCAGGAAGCGCTATAACATCTGTTAAAATTGAAGGTGTTATGCATGAATTCCAAAAAATAGATGGTGTAGTTGAAGATGTAACAGCAATCGTTCTTGCATTAAAAAGCATCGTTATTAAAAATCACTCTGAAGAAGATAAAGTTATCAGAATTAGCGCTGATAAAGAAGGTGCTATCACAGCTGGTGACATCGAAAGAGATGCTGATGTTGAAATCATCAATCCAGATTTAGTAATTGCTAACCTTGTAAAAGGTGGAAAACTAGAAATGGAAATGACAGTATCTAACGGAAGAGGATATGTAGATGCAAAAGCAAATCAAAAACTTTTAGGTGAAACTAAAGCAGGTGTTATTGCAATAGATTCACTATACTCACCAATCGAAAGAGTTAGCTACGAAGTAGAGAGCGCTCGTGTAGGTCAAAATGAAAATTTTGATAAATTAATAATGAACGTTTATACAAATGGATCAATTACTCCAGAAGAAGCTATGGCTTTATCTGCAAGAATTTTAATTGAACATTTTAATATCGTAACAGATTTAAATTCAATCAGTGACGTTTCAGGATTAATGGCTGAGAAGAAAGTTGATACAATCACTAAGACTCTAGAAACTCCAATTGAAGAAATTGAATTCTCTGTACGTGCTTATAACTGCTTAAAGAGAGCTGGAATTAATACAGTTCAAGATTTAATTTCTAAAAAAGAAGTAGAAGTTACTAAGATACGTAATTTAGGTAAGAAGTCTTTAAAAGAAGTTATAGATAAAGTTAAAGAAATGGGACTTAAGTTCCGCGATTAAAAATAACAAGGAGGTAAAATACTTATGGCAAAATATAGAAGATTAAATAGAGAAAAAAGTATCAGAAGAAGTATTTTAGCTAGTTTAACTAAAGATGTTATCTTAAATGAATCAGTAGTTACAACTGAAGCTAGAGCTAAAGAAGTAAGAAAATTCGTTGAAAAGATGATAACTTATGGAAAAAGAGGAACTTTAGTATCAAGAAGAAAAGCACTTGCTTTCTTAAATAATGACAATGAAGTAGTTACTAAGGTTTTCAATGAACTTGCTAAACGTTATGAAACTAGAAATGGTGGATACACTAGAATTATCAAATTAAAAGAAAGAGTTGGCGATGACGCTTTAACTGTAAAATTAGAACTAGTTTAATAGTTCTTTTTTTATTGGTTTATAAAAAGAGTTTTATTGAAAAAGACTTAGTATTATGTTATTATTATCTTAGACTAGGATAAAAGGGTGTGTTCTATGGACGATAAATTAAAAGTTTTTTGGAATCTAGACATTTTAGTTAAAATGTGTCGTTCAAAAAGTGATGGACCAGCGCTTAAAGTAGAAGAAGCAGAAATCGAAGAAAAATGCGCTAGTTACAAACAAGAAATCGAAGATATTAAATCTCAATTAGATGAAGAATCTTATGATACATCTGCTGAAATGGCAGACCGAAATATAGAAATTATAACTAAAAAAATATTAAAGACTTTAAAAAACACTTTAAAAGAAAAAAATCAAGCATTAGAAGTACTTAAAGAAAGAGAAAGCGATTTCTACAAAGATACTTCTGTATTAAGAGAAACAAAAAATAGTTATGAAAACTATATTTTAAGCATGGAAGAAAGAGTTGGCGAAACAACTGATAAAGAGATAATTGATAGATATAACACACTTATTGAAGAAGCTAAAGAAAAGATTGTTAACGTTTCTGAAGAAATTGAAATAGGAAACGAATCATACAGTAATGTACAAGAAGAAATCTTAAGTCTAACAGAAGAAATTAGAGATTTAGAAGAACAAATCGATAAAAAGAAAAAATTACTAGAAGAAACCCAAAGAAACCTAGAAAGTAAAGATACTTATATCGATAAAACTAAAAAAGAAAAAAATATTAAAAAGATAGCTGATTTAGAATCAAAGATTGAAAAATTAAATTCTAGATTAGAAGAAATAAGACAAGATCCACAATACATTGAAACAAGAATAAAAGATATTCTTACAAGCAAAGAAGATGTATTCAATGCTAGAGATTATATTATTCAATTAGTAAATATTGCTATTAAGCAACCATACATCAATGTACCAACAGATAATGCCTTAGAAGAAGAGTTATTAAGAGCTACTCAAGCTAGAGATGCTTTTGCTAACGAAATAGATCAAAAGAAATATGATATTCTAGAATCTAATACACCAGAAAAAATACGTACAGACTTCTTAAAAGAACGTATTTCAAATTGGGAACAAGAATCAAATAGATTAAAAGAGAAAATTAATTTAATAGATAAAGATGCTGAATATTCATATGAAGAAAAAGATAAAGCTATAGCTGAAATGATTGAAAGCATGAAAAAAGACTTAGCTGAATATCAAAAAGCTTATGATAATACACCTGATACAGATTTAGGTGCTAAAGCTACTGCTAAAGTTGCTTTAGAAGAGAAGAAAGATGATATCCTAGCAGCTGAAAGAATTGCTCAATCATTCAAAAAAGATGAGAGTGAAGAAATCGCTGAAGCAACACATGCATTGAAATATGAATGTGAACAAATAAGCATGAAAATTCAAAATGCTTTCAATGAAATGGATGAAATTAGAAGTAGATTACTATCTAAGAAAGCTGGAGCATTAGATATCGCTTCTCAAAACAAAGATAAAGATAAACTAAAAGAGCTTGCTCAAATAGTTGTTGATATTAAACATCGTCGTCAGTTCGCTGAACCACCTATTGAAATAGCTCATAGATTAGAAGAAACACTTCATTTAGATTTAACTAGTGGAATCGACTTAGAATACATCAATGCTAATAATGTAATCGAGCCAAGAAATTATGATGAATTTATTGCTAAAGAACCACAAGAACAAATTGAACTAGTTGAAGTAACAGATGAAGAAATTCCTGAAGAGGTAGCAGTAGAAACATCTGATGAAGATAAAAGAGGATACAAGGTAATTGAAGAAGTTGAAATTACAAATCCTGCTGTTTACTTTGATGAACAAGAAGAAGGAACAGCTAATGAACTAGTAGAGAAGAGTATTGAAGAAATAGAAAATAAAGCTGATCCAGTTGAAACACAAGAAGTACTTGTTGAAAATGAGCCAGTTGCTGAACCATTAACAGAAGAGGTTGTTGAAGAAGTTCCAACTGAGCCAGTAGTTGAAGAAGCACCTGCTGAACCAGCAGTAGAAGAACAAGCTGAAGAACCTGTAGTTGAAGAACCAGTAGAAGAAGTTGTTGAAGAAACTCCTGTTGAAGAAGTTCAAGAAGAAACAATTACAGAAGAACCACTTAAGACAGAAGAAATAATTCCAATTGCTGAACCTGCTGATGAAACTATTGCCGAAACAACTGAAGTAGTGGCTGAACAACCAGAAGCTTTGGTAGAAGAACCAGTAGCTGAAACTCCTGTTGAACCAGCTCCAGAAGCTGCTGTAGAAGAAACTGTTGAACTAACACCAGTTAAACCAGGAGAGAATTTATCAATAGATTCTATCTTCAAAAACGAAAAAAATGATACAAATGAAGAAAAAGATGATAATATAAGTGAAGGGTTATTAAATGAACTTGATGAGTACATTAATAATCTTGGAGTAAAAGACGAATAAGATAGGAGACGAAACAATGGCACTAAAAACAAATACAATAATTAGTTTAGAAAATGATGAAAAATATGTTGTTCTTAATGAAACAATGTATGGAGGAGTTAAATACTTCTTAGTTATGGGTGTAGATGATAATAAAGACATTGTTCCAAGTAACGTTGCAATCGTTGAAGAAATAATCGATGGTCAAGATACTTACGTTGATAGAGTTAGAGATCCAGAACTTATCATCATCTTAACAAGAATATTAAAATCTCAAATATAAGCAGATACTATATCTGCTTTTTATTTGATTGACTTTTCCCCTTGTTTATAGTAGTATAACTAATCAATAAAGGAGAATACGTATGAACCTTACAACATTAATATTACAAATAATATTTACAATTCCTTTAACAATATTACTATCATCTTTTAATAAAAAAGATAATAGAGCATTGAACTATATTTTAATACCAACAATATATATCATTGTCTTAGCTGCTTTAATACCAAGTATTAAAACTAATATCTTTTTAATAGTAATATTTGAAATATTTATTAGAAATTTCTATGTTACAAATATTGTTAATAGAGATTTAAGAATAAGTGTTAAAAGTTTCTTAATAGAAAGTTTACTAAGTGTAGCATTAAGTTTATTTACTTATAATTACTTTATCTCTAAAGTAGATACAGTAGTACCTGATCCAGAAGAAATAAAAGCCTTCCTATGGTTCTTACTAATCATCTATTGTATTTATCTATATAAGACATTCAATAAAGATAAACAAGTAATTAAAGAGAATAAAGCTAAGAATAATAATAAAGAACAAATCATAGTTAAATATGCTAAGTTTAAAAATATGTATTCATCTTATATTAAGACAGAAAAAGATATAATTAAAAACATGATATATGCCATTATGATTTATAATGATAATCAGAATCCAAAACTATATCGTAATATTAGAGAATACATTGGAATGATTACTAAAAAAGAAACATCTTATAGTATTATGCAAATCCCTTCATTCAATAAAATAAAAGATGAAGAAGGAATTGAATTAACTGTAAGTGATTTTGAAAATAGAATAAAGAGTAAAAGAATAAAAGAACAAGATCAAATAGATAAGTTATTATCTTCTTATAATCCTAAAGCTAAAGAAGAAATATTAAAAATCTATAATGAGATAATTGAATTTGAAAAAAAATAAGCATTAATAAATGCTTTTTTTAATTTTCTGAAATTGCTATAATGAAATCATAGAAAGAGGTATAGAAATGGAAAAGAAAACAATAATTATTTCAGTAGTATTAATAGTAGTAGCTTTAGTATTAGGTTTCCTAGCAGGTTACAATATTAAACCAATTAATAAACCAGATATTAAATGCAAAGATACTCCAGTAGAAAAAACAACAGAAGAAGGTAAATCATATTATCTTGAATTAACTCAAAACTCTATTAAGAAGGTAATAGAAATCGATGACGAAGGAAATGTTGTTTATAAAGAAAATGGTAGTGAAAAAATGAAAACAACTTTAGATAATCAAGCAAAGAAAATGATGGACGAATACTTTGAAGACTACTTAAAAAACAATGAAATATTGCTAATTAATATTTTAGATAATAAATATTTAGTATTTGTAAATTCTGATGATAATTATTACTATCAAGCAAATAAAAAAGGACAACCTATGATTTATAAAGGAAATCAAGATAAAACATACTATGAGGAAAATACAATCAATTTAGTTGAAAGATTAATCAATATGATTGATGAAAAAACAAACAATCCTGAAAAGTATGCTGATAGTAAAGAATCAGATTATTCAAGAGATACGCAATTTGTAATTAATGCTCTACAACAATTTTAAAAATAAAAGGTCTTTGACCTTTTTTTATTTGCTTTACTTTCGTTAATATGTTAAAATACTTAACAGAAAAACGTTGAAGACGAACTAAGTAATTATATTAAGTTCTTCATTTAGAGATTGAATGTCACCGGCTGAAAGCATTCATAGATAAATAATATAATGAAATTCATCGTTGGAGTTGTATCGCGTATAGATGCGTTATATCTATAATGAGAGCTAGAATTCTAGAATTAGGGTGGTACCGCGGAGAAATTCGTCCCTTAGTTTTAGATTTTTTTTAATGGAGGTAAAAATATGAAAGAAAAAATCGAAGTATTAAAGAGTGAAGTATTAGAAAAATTAGCTAATACTAAGAACTTAAAAGAAGTAAATGATTTAAAAGTTGAGTATTTAGGCAAAAAAGGCCCAATACAAGAACTTACAGGACACATGAAAGATTTAGACGTTGAAGAGAAAAAGTCTTTTGGAATGCTTCTAAATGGCCTTAAACAAGATGTTACAAACGCTATTGATTCTAAAATAAAAGAATATCAAGATGCCGAATTAAATGAAAAGCTATCTAAAGAAAAAATAGACGTAACATTACCATCTACTACTATTCCAGTAGGTGCTCCAAATATCTTAGAAAAGATAATTGAAGATGTTGAAGAAGTATTTATGTCTATGGGCTATGATGTAGTTGATGGACCAGAAGTAGAAGAAGATAAATATAACTTTGAAATGTTAAATATTCCAAAAGGACATCCAGCTCGTGATGCTCAAGATACATTCTATATTGAAGATGAATCTATCTTACTACGTAGTCAAACATCTCCAGTTCAAGTAAGAACTATGTTAGCTGCTGGTGGAAAAACTCCAGTTAGAATGATCTGTCCTGGTAAAACATATAGAAGAGATGCTGATGATGCTACTCACTCTCATCAATTTATGCAAATTGAAGGATTACTAGTAGATAAAGATATAAGATTATCTGATTTAAAAGGAACTTTCGATATTATTGCTAAAAAACTATTTGGTGAAGACTGTGTAACAAGATTTAGACCTTCATATTATCAATTTACAGAACCTTCTGTAGAAACAGATATCTCTTGCTTTGTTTGTAAAGGAAAAGGATGTTCACTATGTAAGAATACTGGTTGGATAACAGTATCTGGTGCCGGTATGGTACATCCTAACGTATTAAGAGGATGTGGCTACGATCCAAAAGTTTGGTCTGGCTTTGCTTTCGGCTTCGGAGCAGAAAGACTAGCAATGTTAAAATATGGTATTAACGATATTAGAACATTCTATCAAACAGATTTAAGAGAATCAGAAACTTTCGATAGAAAGGATGTGTAATAATGATAAGTTTAAATTGGTGTAAAGATTATATTGATATAGAAAATGAAGACTTACATGAATTAGCTGTTAAAATAACTAAAGCTGGTGTTAACGTTGAAAAAGTAATTGATTCACGTGTTGAAAACCTAGTTATTGGTGAAGTTAAAGATTGTATAGATCATCCAGATAGTGACCATCTACATGTATGCCAAGTAGATATTGGTGAAAAAACTGTTCAAATAGTTTGTGGTGCTCCTAATGTAAGAAAAGGTCTTAAAGTATTAGTAGCATTACCTGGTTGTGTCCTTCCTGAAGGAACTATTGAAGCAGGTAAAATCCGTGGTGTAGAATCAAATGGTATGATATGTGCTTTATTTGAACTAGGATTAGAAGAAAAAAATGATGAAACATATGCTAAAGGTATTACTGAATTAGATACCGATTTACCAAATGGTACAGATGCTAATATCTTATTAGGTACAGATGATACTGTATATGAATTAGATGTTCATAAACATCGTAATAATGACTGTTATTATCATGTTGGTTTCGCTTACGAAATAGCATCTATTCTATCTAAAAAAGTAAAACTACCAGATGAATCATATAAAGAAGATAAAGATAGTATCGATAAACATGTATCTCTAAAAGTAGATACTGAAATGTGCCCATACTATACTGCTAAAATGGTTAAAGGAGTAGTTATTAAAGAATCTCCTGATTTTATCAAAAAAAGACTTATTGCAGCAGGTATGAGACCAATTAATAACGTTGTCGATATTTCTAACTATGTAATGTTAGAATATGGAAATCCTCTACATTTCTTCGATGCTAAAAAACTAGGAAATAAAATTGTAGTAAGACAAGCTACTAAAGATGAACCTATAACTACTTTAGATAATCAAGATAGAGTATTATCTGAAAAAGATATAGTTATTACAGATGGTAAAAAACCAGTATGTATTGCTGGTGTTATGGGTGGCTTAAATACAGATGTTGACGAAACGACTAAAGATATCGTTATCGAAGCAGCTATCTTCGATGCTGTAAGTATTCGTTATACAGCAGCTCGTCTAGATTTAAAGAGTGAAGCTTCAATTAGATATGGTAAAGGATTAAACTACGAATATACTGACTCAGCTATGAATAGAGCATGTCATTTATTAGAAAAATATGCAGATGCGACTATTCTAAGTGGAAAATTAGTACATGATAAACTAGATAAAACAGAAAAAGTAGTAGAATTTACTACTAAAGAAGTATCTACATTACTAGGATTAGAATTAACTGATAAAGATGTTGAAACAGAATTAGATAGATTAATGTTCCCATATGAATTAAATAAAGATACATTCAAAGTAACAATACCAAGAAGAAGATTAGATATTGATCCTAATGTTAATGATATAGCAGAAGAAATAGGTAGATTATATGGATATGAAAATCTAGAATCTACATTACCAAGAGTACCAGTAAGACGTGGTGAATATATTGGTGATGTTAAGATTAGAAAAGAAATATCTAAAAGATTAAGAGTATTAGGTTTAACAGAAACTAAGACTTATACTCTAACATCTCCAGAAATGGCTAAAATGTTTAGATATGAAGAAAAAGAACAAATTAATTTACCAAATCCAATGAGTTCAGATAAATCAGTTATTAGAACATCATTACTACCATCATTAGTAAATGTTTATGAATATAATAAAGCTCGTAAAGTAGAAGATGTAAAACTTTACGAAATAGCTAAAACATATGATAAAGATTATAATGAAGATATTAAAGTAGCTATCCTAATGAAAGGTAATTACTTAATTAATAACTGGCAACACACAACTACTAAATGTGATTTCTATTGCTTAAAAGGTATTATTGAAAACTTACTAAATTATTTAGGTTTCAAAAATAGATATTCATTTAAAGCAGAAGAAATAGCTGACTTACATCCTGGTATTGGAGCTAAGATATTACTAGATAGAGAAGAAATAGGTGTTATTGGTAGAGTTCATCCATCTCTTAAAAAAGATGAAATATATGTAGCTGAGATTTCAATGACTAAGTTATATGAAAAACAAATAAAACCTATTAAATTCAAAGAAGCTAACAAATATCCAGAAATAGTTAAAGATTTAGCATTCGTAGTTGATAACAGTGTTGAATCAGAAGTTATCAAAGATCAAATTAAAAAATCTGGTGGTAGATTACTAGATACAGTAGAAGTATTTGATATCTATCAAATGGAAAATGAAAAATCTATTGCTTACAAATTAACATTCAAAGATAATACAAGAACATTATCAGATGAAGAAGTAATGGAAGTATTTAATAAAATAATAAATGAAGTAGAATCAAAGACTTCAGCTAAATTAAGAAGCTAATAAAGCTTCTTTTTTTATCACTTGTTATTAAAAAAATGTTAAAAACATCTTGACAAATGTATCTGTTATTAATATAATGTTAATAACAGAGGTGATAAATATGTTTGTTGAAACAGATGTAGTAGAGTTTATTAATAGAATCATTAATGTTCCTAAGACTAATAACTCCGAAGTAAAAAAGAACATTATTAAATTTCGTGATTATCTAGTATTAACTAAAATGACTGATCAAGAAACAATCGACAAGGTAGATAAAATAATAGCTTGTTTAGATTCCATAATAACAGTTAAGAATACTCTAGGTTTTGTTGATATATCCGCTTTAATAAACGCTCCTGTAACTGAAGAAATAAAAAAACTACGTAAAGTTCCAATCACTCAATCACAATACAGCAATAAACATTATCATCATTATCATAACGATGATAGTGCTAGTTCATGCTATACCTGTGGAGCTGGTTCATCAAGATCAAGTTATAGTTCAAGTTGTGGAACAAGTTCATCTAGTTCATGCTACAGTTGTGGAAGTTCAGCAAGTAGGAGTAGATGTTAATGCAAACAATTAATATATTTGGACAGGATCTTCTAGTTCGAGATGAAGCATGTACTTGTTCACCTGATAAAGTAATCAAAGGCCTTCCTTCTTTAAGACTTTATATAAAACCAACAGATAGTTGTAACGCTAGTTGCTTGTTCTGTGCTAACGAACAATCTAAAGACTTTGGAACTATTAACTTAACCAAACTAGAATATGTTATTTCTTACTTAAAAGAACATCATATCTTACATGGAATAAGTATAACTGGTGGCGAACCAATGATGAATCCTGATATTATTTTTAAAATACTAGATATGGCTTATCGTATAGATCCAAACATGGAAGTACAAGTATCTACTAACGGATATAACTTATTAAGATTCCTAGATTATCAAGATGTTAATAAGTTAGAAAGTATCCACATCTCTAGACATCATTATGATGATGAAAAAAATAAAGAAATATTTCATAGTTCTACTATAGCTACTACAGAAGATATAGCTAGATTACAAGAAGAACTAGATGATAAAAGAATAATAAATATCAATACCATTGTAATGAAAGATTACATATCTAATCTAAGAGAAATAAGAAGAATGTTAGATTATGCTAGTAGAATAGGGGTATATAAAGTAGGTTTCGTATCTCTAATGAAGTGTAATCAATTCGCTAAAGATCATTTCATCAATTTTAACGATATTTTTAGCCATTTAGACAAAGATTTTATAGTTGGTCATCACTTTTATAATGCAGAGTATTGTGAGTGCATAGACGGCTTATATTTATCTGAATATAAAAGATTAATAGAATTCTATGCTAGAATGGTCAAAGAAAGTACATGTCCATGTACTAATCAATTAGTTTATACCTCTGATAATAGAGTAACTGCCGGATTCGGTAAGAAACTTTTATACAAATAAAAAAAGTGAGTTAATTCTCACTTTTTTAATTGTTATTATTTTTGACCAGCTGTATATGTTTGAGTTTCAGTTTTAGTTTTACCTGTAAATTCCCAACCATCTAAGCTTGAACTTTGACTCCATGTATATTTATATGAAGTAGAAGTTGAAGTTTCAGCTGTTGCATCAATTGTTACAGTTGTTTTCTTAATACATTTATCACCAGCAGCTACATAACCATCTGGACAACTATGTGAAATGATTTCACCTTTAACAGTCTTGATACATTTAGTACCACTTAACTTAGCTTCAGCATCTTCACAATAGTATTCTCCTTCAGTATGAGTTACTTTAGAACATGTTGTATTTTCACCAGAACCACTCTTAGTATAACCTTCTGGACAAACGTAATCATAAACATCTGTACCAGTAGCATCTATAGTTAGAGTACATTTCTTACCGTTTAATGTATAACCAGTAGGACATGTATATGTAGATTCTCCTGGTTTTTCTGTAGCATCTTTAGTAATAGTACATTTCTTACCACTTAATGTACCACCATCTGGACAGCTATAAGCACCTGTTCCAGTATGTGGAGTAGCATTATATGTGTAAGTACACTTATTACCATTCTTAGTGTATCCACTTGGGCATGTATAAGTTGTTGTCTTAGTAGCTTCTTTAGTAATAGTACATTTCTTACCATTTAATGTTCCACCACTTGGACAACTATAAGTTGTATTAGGAATTGGATTAGCAGTTTCAGTTTTATAACACTTAGTTCCACTTAATGATCCACCTTGTGGACAACTATAAGTAGTTGTTGCAGTAGCAGCATAAGTAGATGAAGTGTAACACTTAGTACCACTTAATGTACCACCATTTGGACAACTATAAGTAGTATGTGCATTTTTACTTCTTGTATAGTAAATATATTTATACCAAGTACCTTTATTACCACAAGGAGAACCACAAGTAGCACCTGAGATATAACCTTGGAATACTAACTTATCTGTTTCATGTTCATAACCTGCACCAGCACTAGTATAGTACTTAGTACCACCATTTACCCAACTTCCATAAGTGTAAGTTGTTTTACCAGTAGCATTATAACTTGATGAGATTGTACATGTAGTACCACTTAAAGATCCACCTCTTGGACAACTATAAGTAGTTTTACCAGTAGCATTATAACTTGTTGATTTAGTACATTTAGTACTTGCTCCAGAACCACTCTTATCGTATCCACTTGGACAACTATAAGTAGTTGAACCAGTAGCATCATAAACTTTATAACAACTTGTACCATTTCTATCATATCCAGATGGACATGTATAAGTAGTAGTAGCAGTAGCATCTTTAGTTATAGTACATTTAGTACCACTTAAAGATCCTCCGTTATCACAAGTATATGAAGTACCACCAGGTGTATAAGTAGCATCATATGTTTTAGTACATTTAGTTCCACTTAATGTATATCCAGAAGGACATGTATAAGTAGATTGTCCAGGATGTTCAGTAGCATCTGTATATTTAATACATTTAGAACCGTTTAATGTATATCCAGAAGGACAAGAATAATCAGTTCTAATTTTTTTCTTTTCAGGTTTTACATATACAGTATGATCAGAACCATCGCTCTTTTTAGCATCAGTAGTAATAACTCTATCTGGACCATAAATTGGAGTAGCATCTATTGTTGCACCAGTACTTGTCTTAATACATTTAGTACCACTTCTGTTATATCCAGAAGGACAAGTATATATAGTCTTAGTAGTAGTTACTGCTTTTCTAAATTGATAATAAGTTATAGTTTTTGTGTAGATACCACTCTTAGCATCTCCATATCCACTATAATCAGTTTCGTCTAATACAGCTTCAGCACTATGTCCTCCACCATTATTAGAATTGTTATTGTTTGATGTAGTATTTGAATTACTATCATTATTAGTATTATTAGCTATACTACTATTTGATCCACCATTATTAATAATAGTTTGACATGTTCCATTAGAACATACTGTAGTACAACCAATTGTATCTAAGATGTAATCTTTTTGTTCACCACAATTTAATTGAACTTTTAAAGCATATTCATTTTCAGAAATTTTTGTAACTTCAACTTTACTTGAGTTTTCATCACAATAATTCTTATCTTTATCTCTGAATTGAATAATCATATGATTATCAACCATTTGCTTTAAAGTCATTGAAGTTGATTCACCAACGTTTTTAGGTAACTTATCAACAGTATAATAATCTCTAGCTGCTTCTTTCATAGTCTTGATGTTATTAGAATATACTGAATCGTAGAAAACGTCTAAATCAGCTTTTGGAAATAACCATAAAAGTAATAATATAAATAGGATTAAAAGAATAATCTTAATTAATATATCTTTCCAGTTAATTCCAGTAGTATACGTTATATGATTTTCTTCGTACATAATTATAACCTCCCTTTTCTATTAATTTGTAAGTTCAAGTGATGGACCGTCTTGTTGAAATAAATTTGGTATCTCAATATATGTGAATTCGTTTGGATTAACCATGAATCCTAAGTTTTGAGCCATACCTTCGATTGTCATTTGTGATATTTGATCTAATGTATATCCATGATATGGTGACATTGCATCATCTATCAACCATTTTTCTTGACAATCTGGGTTTACCCATGCATTTTCTTCATCGTATGTAACAACGTCTACTGTGCCAGGATTGTACATATTAGTAACTTCCCATGCAGATTTTTCAGTAATTGTTTCTCCAGTTTCTGGAATAAATTGATCACGACGATTTTGCATTACTAATAAGAATTGTCCAATTACTACTTCAGCAGCAACTGGTTTATTAGCAAGCATTTCACTTGTAACAGTATATGTACGTTCAACGTTATTAACTGTTACAGTAAATGTGAAACCATTACCTTTCATTATTTCAGCCATTGCTTGACCAACTTCATTATAGATAACTGATATTTCATCTCTATCAGTTGTAGAGTAGATTGCAACTCTTTTACCTTCTAGCCATTTAGCAAATTGATAAGTAGCAGAGTCTTCACTACCATATCCTAAGAATGCATCAACTAGTAAAATATCATTTCCTGGTTGTGTATTTTCAGCTTCAGTTTTTAATTCTTCAACACCATTTGCATAAGCAATATGGAATCCATATCCACCTTCATTATATAAAGGTGATTGCATAATATGAATTAAGTCTAAATACATTTGATCAACTTCAGCCATATTTCTTGGAACATATTTACCATAAGCAAATAGAATAAGATTTTGAATGTATTCTTGAGTATAAGGTGTATCACTAACAGTTAGTACGTTAATAGCATTTAAGTTTTCTAATAACTCAGCAGCATATTTGCTTACTAATGCAGGATCTTCTACGCTACCCATATCTCTTGCAACAAATGCAGGTGCTTCAGTTTCAGTAACTTCGTCTCTTTCAGCGCCTCCGCCTTCAGTAGATCCACCATCACCATTAGCTGGTGCTTTAGTTTCAGCAGGAGCTTCTGTTTCAGTTGGAGCCTCAGTTGGTGCTTCAGTAGCAGGATCAACAGTAGCTGTTTCAGTTGGTGCCTCAGTAGTAGTTTCTGTTGGAGCTTCTGTAGAAGTTTCAACAGGTGCAGCAGTCTCAGCTGGAGCTGGAGTCTCAGCAGGAGCATCAGCAGTAACATTAGCTGCTAAGAAAGCTCTAAGTTCACTAACTTCTTCGGCTGTTAAAGTTTGTTCAACAGCAGTTTCATCACCGGTTTTAGTAGTAAGTGCATGTCCTTTTAATAGGTGTCTATCTATATGCATTCCACCTACGAAAATAGTTACAGCCAATGCAGCAATACCTAAACCAGCAAGTATCTTTCTACCAATATGTGATTTCTCAGGTGCTTCTTCTTCAGAAACAACACGTCTACGAGTTCTACGAGTACTAGCTAAATGTTCTTCTAATCTAGCATCATATTCTCTACGAGATTCATCGTTAAGTAATGTAGTTGTTGCTTCTTCGATTTTTCTTGTACGAGTATTCATTTCTTCTTCAGTAATTCTACCATCACTGAATAATCTGGCAATTCTTTCACGTTCAGCAGCAGCTCTAGCAACAACAGTATCTTCAAAAGTAAGATCATCTAAAGCTCTGGAATCTTCGAAATTCATGCCCAAAATTTCATAATAATTTTCCATATTTTATCCCCCTTTAGAAATTAAAAAAACCTCGTTTCTCGATTGCATAGCCTACCATATCATAGGGCAAAAGTCAACTTTTATCCTATAATATATAGAACTTTTTCTCTCAAAATTAAGTAATGCTAATCCCTTGTTGTCAAAAAGATTATAACTCAGCCCTATAGTAGTGTCAAAATTTGCCCTAATTTCTTAAAAAAATTTTAATTTTTGCCATATTTATGGTATAATTATCCGGTACTTGGGGTAGACTTGGTTTCGACAGGTTATATCACGGTATGACTGCAAGTAGTAGGAGTACTTTAAACTCAAACTTAAAATTAAATGACGAAACTGAATATAGTTTCGCTCCTAATGCTTACGCATTTGCCTAATATAAGGTAATGGAGCACTCTAAATTACTTTTACCTATAGGGTAATCTTAGGGTTTATATATATAGGGTATATTATTGTAGTTCCTAGGATACAATAACGAATTTTTCTTAGGATAGTTAAGATTGTAGGTATGTTATAGCCGGCCGCTTAATGAAATTAAAAATCTAACTAAACTTGTAGACGTTGTATTAGTGGATAGCTTGGACAGGAGTTCGATTCTCCTCTACTCCACCAAATGATTATTAAAGACCAAAAGGTCTTTTTTATGTTAGAATACAAGTAGAAATGGAATTTCTAGTATCAACCCTAGAAACGTTTCCTGTTAAAAATGAGATAAAAATACTATGATTAAGCCATGAAAGGGAGATTTTCATGAATCAAGAAAAAATAGGCAAGTTTATTGCTAAATGTCGTAAAGACAAAAAAATGACACAAACAGAATTAGCTGAAAAATTAGGAGTAACTGATAAATCAATAGGTAATTGGGAAAATGGTCGTAACATGCCAGATTTATCTTTATTTAAACCATTATGTGATGAATTAGGTATAACTATTAATGATTTACTAAGTGGTGAAAAAATAAGTAAAGAAAAATATCAAGAAAAATTTGAGGAAAACATTGTTAATACCATTGATTATTCAACAAAACAAACATCAAAATACCATCTTACTATTAGTTTAATACTAGTTATATTTGGATTATTTATTGCCATGTCAGCAGTTATAATGTTCCCAAGTGAGAGTAGTTGGGGTAGTATTTATTCTGTACTAGGAGTAATGATCTTTGTAATTGGTATTTCTAAACTTACTAGAAAATTTAAATATTGGGTAAGACTATTAATAGTTGCCATAATAATGTTTGGATCTCTAGGTATAATTATGTTCTCAGATTACATGAGTGTAAAAGAATTTAATCAAGCACCAATGGTCAGAATAACAACAACATATCTAGGTGGAGATGAAGAAGTATTATATTATGACACTCCATTCTATGATGTTATTAAATGTAATGATAAATACAATATAGTTAAAAATAAGAATTACTCACACGAAGATTTATTTGAATATTGTAGTAATAAATAACAGTCGAAAGGCTGTTTTCTTATGCTATAATGAAGTGGGGGAATGATTTATGAGAACATTTATTATAATTTTGTCAGTTATCATTATAATTTACTTAATTTTTACTTATATAATGTTTTTTATTGTTAGTAGAAGAGTTAAGAAAAATTTTACTCCTATGGAAAAAGCTGTAAGAGAAACGTTAAAACCATTTAAAGACTTAATAAATACAGGTAATAAATGGATTAAAGAAAAAGAAAAGAAAAAACAAATTAAAGATGTTTTCATAAAATCAAAAGAAGACTTAAAATTACATGCTATGTTTATTGAAAATAGTGAGAATAAAGGTATATTTATAGAAATACCTGGCTATAGAAGTACCCCTATGAGAGACTTATATCCATCTTGCTATGAATATTATGATATGGGATACAGTTTATTATTAATAGATAATAGAGCTTCTGGTTCAAGTGAAGGGAAATATATAACCTTTGGTATGCGAGAAAGTGAAGATCTAATTCGTTGGATTAAATATATAAACAAGAAATATCCAGATTTAAATATCATCTTAGGTGGTGTTTCCATGGGTGCTAGTACTATTATGATGTCTATGAATAGAATCAAAGATGATATGAATGTTAAAAAAATAATAGTTGATTGTGGATATATATCAGCATATGAAGAAGTAAAATACTGTATTAAACATTATTTTCATATACCAAGTTTTCCATTCATCAAAATGGTTAATATCTGGTGCAAATTAATTGCTAAATTTGATTTAGAAGAAAAAAATACAATAAGAAGTATGCGAAAATCTAATATACCAGTTCTCTTTATTCATGGAGAAGAAGATGACTTTGTTCCAACATATAATTCTAAAGTAAATTATAAGAACTATAATGGTCCTAAAAAATTACTATTATTTAAAAAAGCTAGTCATGGAATTAGTTACTTAGTACAACCAGATAAATACATTGAAGCTGTTAATGATTTTGTTAATAAAGGAGAATAATAATGAACAAAGAATTATACGATATGATCTTTAAGAGAAAATCATTCCATTTATTTAGAAATATTGGTAATGAACATATTACTGAAGAAGAATTACAAGATATAGAAAAAGAGTTTTCTAAATTAAAACCATTAGATAATAATATCAAAGTAAAAAAGAAAATAGTAAAAGAAGGAGCAACTTGTCATCGTGGTCAAGAATATTGCATTCTTTTATATTCAGAGAATAAAGAAAATTATCTTCAAAATATCGGCTATTTAGGTGAACAACTAGACTTATACTTAGTATCTAAAAATATCGGTACTCTATGGTTTGGTATAGGTAAAGTAAAAGAAAAACAATTAGATGGTTTAGATTTCGTTATTATGATAGCTATAGCTAAAGTAGATTCTCCTGATAAATTTAGAAAAGATATGTATAAAAGTAAAAGAAAAGAAATATCTGAAATATGGAATGGTGATAAATATTTAGATATTGCTAATATCGTAAGATTCGCTCCTAGTGCATGTAATACCCAACCTTGGTTAGTAGAAGCAACTGAAAAGAATCTTAAAGTATATAGATATAGGAAAGAAGGTAAAAGAGGTATAATGCCTAAAAATATGGTTATTTATTATAATCAAATAGATATTGGTATCTTCCTTTGTTTCCTAGAATTATGCTTAGAACATAACAATATAAAATATGATAAAAAAGTATTTACTGAAGAAAATCATGAACAAGAAAGAAACCTAATTGCTGAATATATGTTATAATTCTAATAGAATAGAGGTAATAAAATGAAAAAGAAAATAATATTAATTACAATAATAGTATTAGGTGTATTCCTAACAGCATGTGGTTCTGAAGAAAAAGAAAAAACAGTAGAAGATGTTATCAAATCTGGTAACTATACTGTTTTAGATGTTAGAACAAAAGAAGAATATGATACTGGTCATGTTAAAGGATCACTAAATATTCCATATGATACTATTAATGCCAATACTAAAATAGATAAAGATAAACCAGTTTTAGTTTATTGCAAGAGTGGAGTAAGAAGTGCTAAAGCTTATGAAACATTAAAAAACCTAGGATATGAAGTATATGACCTAGGTGCATATGAAAAAGTAACTTTAGAAAAAGAATAAAAAAAGCTTGATTTATATCAAGCTATTTTTTTGGATCAATTAATATCTTAATTGCATTATCTTCTCCAGAAGTTAATCTTTCGAATGCTTCTTGAACTTTATTAAGTCCAACAATATCATCTACAAATTTTAAGACATCTATCTTTCTTTCACTCATTAAATTAATACATTCTTTAAATTCATCTACTGTATATGCGATAGCACCAAATACTTTTAATTCCTTAGTAACAACTAAGATAGAAGGTATTGTAATACTATCCATTGATACACCAACCATAACTAATGTACCATTAGGTCTTGTTAAAGCTATACCAGTACTAACAGCAGCACTATTACCTGAGCAATCAAATACTACATCAAAACCATAAGCGTTTTCTTTAGTAATATTTTCCATAAATTTCTCATCTCTAGCATTAAAGAATTCATCAGCACATCTTAAAGCTACACACTTCTTACCACGTTTCTCATTAGTTTCAGAAACAGCTACATAAGAAGCTCCATTTAACTTAGCAAACATTGCACATAATTGACCAATAATACCAGCACCAATAACTAAAACTCTACTACCTATTTTAACATCAGCTAAATTAACAGCATGTAGACTAACTGCAGTAGGTTCAACCATAGCAACCTCAGCATCAGTTATATTAGATGGAACTTTAATAGTTAAATCTGGTCTTAAAGATGTTGATTCTGCATAAGCTCCAGGATTAGTTAAAGAAAGACCAACAGCAGTATCCCAAGTCTTAGGACAATATTGAGGATTTCCACTCTTACAAGCTGGACATTCACCACATGGTGAAATAGGTAATGATGTAACTCTATCTCCTACAGCTAAATCACTTCTACATCCAGGATCTACTACTATTCCACAGAATTCATGTCCCATTACTAAATTATTAGGTAATCCTAAATCCCAGTAATGAATATCAGAACCACATATTCCACATTTCTTAACATCTATAATAACTGAACCATCTTTTGACTTAGGTTCACTTATTGATTCTAACTCAATTTTCCTTTTATCTTTTAGCATTGCACACTTCATAATACCAATCTCCTTATCGTACTAATTATAACATAAATCTCTTTAACATAAATAAAAAAAAGAGTATAATCTAGTTATGCCGACTTAGCACAGCTGGTAGTGCAATGCCCTCGTAACGCATAGGTCGCTGGTTCAAGTCCGGCAGTCGGCACCATGTAATAAAAAAAAGACGATATTCGTCTTTTTTATTTTCCACCAAATCTTGGTGCTTCTTCCTCTAAATAAGTACCATTTGCATATGCTCGAATTTTTTCAGGATCAGTTAAGAAATACATATTATTTACAATAGATTCTCTTATTGCTTTTAACCAATCTTCATCATTCATAAGTATTCTTCCAAATTTAGAAATAACAATCGAATTAAATTCACCAATTTCTGCAATATTCCTTTGAATTGTAGCAAAATCATTATGAATAAACCCACATGCATCAGCACATGCCAATAATAATTCTAAAGTTTGATAGTCTTCTAAACTTTGAAGATTATTCCATGTTTCTCCATTTTTATATTTAGTTAAACTAGATAACCTTATTAAAACATGTTCATCGACACCTAATTCTCTTAATAAAATAGCTATTTCTTGTTTTTTCTCGTTTAATTTAGCTAAATTAAAACCAATTCTTACATGAGTTTGTATACCATTACCAGCAACAAATTCTTCCTCTTCAGTTTTGGCAAATAAATCTCTAATGTTCTTATTTAATTCTTTTGAATTAATCATAAAATCCCCCTAATGAATTAATTGTGCTATATTCTAACACTTTTACCTATTTCGTCAAATCCTTAGTAAAATTTTTAAAAATAAAAAGTATATGTTAAAATAATCAGCATTGTGAAAGGGGGAACTAATATGATTCTAGGAGAAGATCCATGGACAGCACGTTTTGGTAGAATCTATCCTTTTACCACTGAAAACATTTCTGGCTATGTAAAATTCTTTGATTTATATAAAAAATCACTTTTAACAGTTGGTTCCTCTGGAGATCAAGTTATCAATGCTCGATTAGCAGGATGCCAAGATATAACTGTAGTAGATGTTAATCCTTATACGCAATACTATTATTACCTAAAAGTAGCATCTATACTTTCCTTAAAAATAGAAGAATTAAAAAGCTTTTTAAATTACATGCAAGATCTTTTTGTAAGAAATAGAGCAGCATTTGATAAGAAAAAGTTCTTAAGAATAAAAGGTTGCTTAAAAGAACTAGATTATGATTCATATGCCTTTTGGGCCGAAAAATTTGCTATAAGAAGACCATTAAATGTAAGAAAAGCAATGTTTATGAGAGATGAGTATCCTAAAAGTATAATAACTAAATGTAATCTTTATCTTCATAGTGAAGAAATGTATAAAAGAACTCAAGCCATAATCGGAGATATTAGACCTAATTTTATAGTTGGAAACTTATTATATGATGATATACCAGGAGTTCATGATAACATTTGGTTATCTAATATACCTGCTTTTATAGATTTAAAAACATTAAGATTACTAGTAGACAAAATGTATCTTTTACTAAAAAAAGAAGGAGATATGATGGTAAGCTACCTATATCTATTTGATGAATTTACACCATACGAAAGAGGATGGGATCCTATCTATGATATAGATAGAGTTAAACAAACCTTATCTCCATATAAATTAGAATTAAAATCTTTTCACGGAACAGAATTTAGAGAAGATAGTGATTCTGTATTAATACTTCATAAATAATAGTGTAATAAAATGTAAAATAGCATAGAAAAATTAGTAAATATTAGTAAACTGTGGTAATATATAATTACATTAATTATTTATGCCGAGGTAGTTGTAACGTTAGAACGTACACTTCGTTTGTGTAAGGTGACTTGTTTAACTCAGTCTCTCGGCACCATTTGATTATTAAGACCTATAAAGGTCTTTTTTTATGACCGTTTTTTAATATAAAAATAAATTCTAATAAAATCGCTTTTTTTATCAGTTTTTTCTATTCAAAAGGCCTTTTTTTTGTTATAATTTATATAGTTATAGTAAGGAGCGGTTATTATGGAGAAAAAAACTACTAATGAACAATTATACATCGTATCTCTTGATAATGGCATCCGTGAAGAGGAGCCAGTAACTATTGAAGTTTATAATACTTTTAGTGACGGTTCTGAATTAGTTCAATTAAACAATACTGTTTTTGGTGTACTAAAGAAAAATAGTCTTAACCCAGAAACAATGTATATAGATGATTTCAATATTATTAAAGCAGACATCGCTGAATTAATAGACGTAGATCATGAAGAAACAAAAAGAATAGTTGATGAAAATCAAAACATAGGGGTATTTACAACACTTAATTATAGTAAAGATATTGAAACAAGAATATCTGCTACAACAGCAATTAATCATATGATTAGTTATGTTAATAATGGTGTAATAACTGGTGAAGAAGCTGAAACTCTAAGCAAAGTTTTAAAAATATCTACAGCAACTCCTACTTCTAATAAAGAAGAAGTAAGACAAATAGTAGATTTAGGTATAACTATTCTTAAAAAAGAAGTAGAACTTCAATCAGGATTGTCATTTGACGCAAAATTATATGAAGCAGTAAGAAAAAGATATCTAAGAATGATAATCTTTGATATCTTAGTTGGAAGAAAAAATCGTGATTTAGATTACTATCTAATTAGTAAGATAAATGAACAAAGAAAACCAGTTTGGGTTGACTCATATTTAAGTCCAATATCTGTTGCTTCAATGGTAGATAAAGAAAAATCAATACCAGAAGGTGCTTATTGCATTAATAATAAAGTAGTTAATACAAATGTATTACTAGAAGTATTATACGAATACTATTACGATGAAATAAAGAAATTAACAGTAGCATTAAACGATGCTAAAGGATTATATCAAGATGCTATTAGTAGAATTGTTTATAACAATACTGATTTAGATAATGGTTCTAAATTAGAGGCAATCATTAATAAGAATCTAGATTTAATTACTAAAAAAGAAGAAGTTAAAGAAAAATCATTAGATAAAGAACAAAAAATGAATAAAGTCGAAAGAACAATGGCTACTCAAAGCTTAAATGTTAGAGTAACTACTAAATTAGACTTAATTCAAAAGAAATATCCTATTAATCCAAAAGAACATCCAGAGATATTTGCTAAGAAGGATAAACTTGATAAAGAAGATATAAAACTAATAGTTGAAGATGAAAAGAAGAAAAATGGTTTTGTATCATCAGTAATCCTAATTTCAGTTATCTCGTTAGTATGTGGAATTGGTGCAGGAATTGCTTACGTTTTAATGACATTTGGAAACTAGTATCTAGTTTCCTTTTTATTGCATAAAAAGGCATTTCATTATAAAATAAACATTAGAAAAGGGTGGTTTATGTGTTAAAAAAAAGAGGGATTATTATCTTTCTAATATTTATTATCACAATCATTCTTCTTGTGATATATAACATCCACTTAACAGACGAATTAAAAGCTATTGATTCTGAAACAACAGAAGAAACAATAGAAGTAATAAAATATTGTCCTAAAGAAGAAGATAGTAAATATAATGAAAAGAAAACATACTATAACAAACTAAATTACAAAACTTTTCAAAAACTAAATAAAAAGAATGTCTTAATAACAGTTGGCGTTGTTGACCAAACATCATCAACTTCCAATAAATTTATCGAATTAATTAATAAGCAATCTTATCATACAAATCAAAGTATGTATTTATTAGATATAAGTAAATTATCTAAAAAGAATCTAGTTGCTTTCTATGAATTAGATGATAGATTAAAAGAACTAGATTATAACTATATAATTACCTTAAAAAAAGGAAAAATAATATCAATTACAGAAATAGATAATGAAGAAATAAATTCTTTGCTAGAAAGCTACGGTGAATAAAAATGGGAAAAGTATATGATCAAGTTAAAATGTTTAAAGCCAAATTTCCTGGTACAATTACTTGGTTTAGATTAAGAAGCCATGCCAAAGTAGTAGAAATGCATTTAAATGCAGATGAAGAACCAATTTATACTTTTGCAGGTCAATTAAATGAAAATAACTTAGATATTATAGATACTGGAGTTATATGTGTAACTAATAAAAGAATACTTATAGGTCAAAAAAATCTAATATTCGGTTATAACTTAAACTCTATAACACCAGATTTATATAATGATATGCAAGTATATGCTGGAGCAATATTTGGTTTAGTAACAATCGATACAGTTAAAGAAATAATAAACATTTCTAATATCGATAAAAAAGCTTTACCAGAAATAGAAACAGCAATTTCCAGTTTTATGATGGAGGAAAAGAAAAAATATGCTCCACATAGACCTGAAGAAAAATAAAGGAGAAGCCATGAAAAAATATAGATTAAAAAAAGGTGCTTTAATCTTCATATTTTTAATCTTATTAATTATTATTGCTTTAATCTTACTGATTAAATCACTCTTTACAAATAAATCATATAGTTTAGAATACAACATCGATGATTTTGATGTTAGTGAAAACTATGTATCTGATGAAAAAGTCTATTATTATCAACTTACTTATGAAGGTACTAAGTATGACTTTGTCTATCCATCAAAATATCTAAAAGATAAAAGATTAATTGATGAAATAGAACCATATACATTCGAAGATTATACTTGTTTAATAATAGAAAGTGATTACGTAGAGTCTAATCCTCTATGTTCTTATGATGGTGATCAAATCGATTATCGTTTAATTCCTGAAGAACTAGAACTACCAGTTTCTAGTAAAAAGAGCGAAGAAAAAGATGAATACGAAAATTACACTATCTATAACAAAGACAATAAAATCTTAATATGGAATTACAAAGGTTTTAATTACTTAAATAAAGATGAAATAGAAAAAATAGATCTGTTTGATAAAGATATCTATGAAGTATCCATAATAGCTAGAGTAAATAATTACGTAATAATACCTGATTATGAACAATCATATTCATTTAATAAAATATTTATAATTAATCTTGATAATTTAAAAGTAGAAACATGGAAAATAAAATATGATATCTCATTTGATTCATATATCTTAGGAACGAATAAAGAATCTATTTATTTAATGGACAAAAAGAATAAAACAGAATATGAATTAGTTCCTCATAAGAAAAAAATGCGTATTATCGCAACTGATAATCGTAATGGTATTTTAATTAAAGATGGTAAAGAAGAAAAAGAACCTGTTAATAATATTATTAATTCCAAAGAAGTATTTACTTATGAAAATAAATATCATTATACGTTAAAAGATAACAGAATATATTTAACATACCTAGATATGAAAAACGAAACAATCGTATCAAGTGATGATGTTAAAGAAATAATTTATATTGAAGAAGATGCTATTTACTATTTAATAAAAGATACTCTATATAAATATGATTTAAAATATGGAGAAACTAAATTAATAACATTCTCTGAATGGAATTATAATTATCAAAATTCAATAATTATATACTAGTAAAAGACAAAATATGAGCAATCATATTTTTTCTTTTTTTATAGTTATTATGTTATAATAATAAATAGAATAGGAGGGATTAATATGATTATTAAAAATCCATACAGATATATTAGTAAATATTACAAATATATATGTTTGATTATGTTGATCCCATTACTATATTTAACTTTTAAATTTTACGATATCGGAAAATTCTTTAGAGATTATGTAGCATCTGATTACACAACATTTGAAACTAAAATAGCTGAAACTTATATTACAGGATTATGCTTTGGAACCATTTTCGGTATGTTGCTTTTTAATGCCTTTATATCAATTGTTTTTGCCACTAAAAAACGTGGTAGTACAATGCATATTGTAATAATAATTTATACTATTCTATTAGCTGTCTCAGCATTTATATTTCATGTTGTAATGAATAGTATCGAAGCTAGAATTGCCGAACCAACTTTGATTCGTGTTATTCGAGACTGGTCTAACATAATAAGTATACCGGGATTTATATTATTACCAGCAACCTTAGCAACAGCGATTGGTTTCAATTTCAAAACATTTAGAATTGAAAGACAATATGATGCTTTCATCGGTGAAGACGAAGAAGGAATGTCTGATGAATTCGAGTTAAAAGTTGGTGAAAGAGAAACTACTGCTAAAGGTGGTATGGTCCACTTAATAAGAGAAGCCAAATACTATGTATTAGAAAACAAATTTGTTTTTAAAATAATAGGAGTTATCCTGTTGATAATAATTGGTATATCAACATATATGAATTTCCAAGTTTATAACAAAAGATATACTGTTAATCAAGAATTTGTTCTTAACAATTTTACAATGTCCTTAAAAGAAAGTTATATAACTAACGTTGATTATCGTGGTACATTAATTGCTAAAGACAAATACTATTTAGCTATTAAATTAACTATTCAAAACAAGAGTAGTAAAGTAAGAAATATCGATTCAGCAAACTTCAGAATATTCTTAGGTGATACAGAAATATTCCCAAGTTATGATAGAAGTTCAAGATTTATCGATATTGGTAAAAATTATCATGGTGAAAATATTGTTGGAAAATCTATAAATGATTATGTTTTCGTTTATGAGTTAACAGAAGATCAACTACAAACACAATATCAAATGAAAATATTAACTAATTCAGTTTTAGGGGATAACAATAAACTTATCAACAGTTATAAGATAATAAATATTAAACCAGAATATATTCTAAAGACTAAAAACTTAGGTAGTGCTAAAATAGGTTCTGAAATTACATTAAAAGAAACTGTACTTGGTAATACTACTTATAAGTTAAAATCATTAGAAGTAGCTGATTCATATCCATTTGAATATCAAATTTGTGATATTAATAAAGTTTGTACAACAATTAGAGATACTGTTGTTCAATCTGGAGGAAAAACACTATTAATAATTGATGATGAAATAAAATGGGATCAAAATAGTTCTTATTTCAAAAATAGTGATCAAGATTTCTATGGAGACTTCGTTAAAATAAAATATGGATATTCAGTATCTTATAATGGTGAAGTTAGTGATAGAGATGAAAAAAGTATTCTAAGGAATAAAACACCAGCTCAGGTAACTAATTATAAAATATACGAAGTACCAGCTGTTGTTAAAAGAGCTGATTATATCCAATTAGAATACAGTATAAGAAATAAAGTATTTACAATAGATATTACTGATATAGTAAAAGGTAAAACAGGCTAAAATGCCTGTTTTTTCATTTGACAATTATTATAGAATGATATAGAATTATAAGTACGAAGCAATTGGGTCTATAGCCAAGTGGTAAGGCGTGGGACTGCAACTCCCTGATCGTTGGTTCAAATCCGACTAGGCCCTCCAATTATAAAATACTCGGTGTAAACCGAGTTTTTTATTTTCTTAGTTAAATAAACCAGCGTGATATAATTAAAATAGGTGAAGTGTATGGCTAAAGGAAGAGGATCAAAAAAAGGTAATTTAACATCAGCTTATTTATATGTTATTCTTCTTCATATTTTAGAACTAATATATAGTATAATGCAGCGTGATTTAAGCATAATAAGTGGTATTATTAGTGTTTTAGCAATAATTCTACTTATAGTAGGTTTCATTTCTACACTAAGACTTACTATTAATTCTGGATATATTGGAGTAGTAGCAGGTGGCCTTCTTACAATGATGTTTATAGTAGGAAATTTGTTTGACGGTATCATTGGTATAATCCTAATTTTTTATTCACTTGACTTTATAAGTAAGTATAATCAAGACGAAAACTCGAGTTAATCGAGTTTTTTTATTGGAAAATGATATTAATATTTGTAAAACAATTAATAATAATATATAATAAGCACTGCTTTTAAGGGGATATATTTACTTAGGGGGATTTGATATGAAAGATTTGGTAAGTCTACTTAAAATGACACAGCCAGAACTAAAAATGTATTTATTTAAATTATTACAATCAAGACAGATGAATCCAGTATTTGAAGACGGTTATTTATATGCAGCTGGAGATCTTCCAGTTTTATTAGTTGCGCACATGGATACCGTTATAACAACACCGAATCAAATGATTTGTTATGATGAAGAAAGTGATATGATTTATTCACCACAAGGTGTACTTGGTGGTGACGATAGATGTGGAGTTTATGCCATATTAAAACTACTAGAAAAGCATAGACCACATATCTTATTTACAGAAGACGAAGAAATTGGTGGTATAGGTGCTATTAAAGCATCAAATACTTTACCAAAACCAGATGTTAAATATATTGTAGAATTTGATCGTCGTGGTAAAAAAGACTGCGTTTTTTATGAATGCGGTAATCAAGATTTTATTGATTATGTTAAAACATTTGGATTTAAAGAAGACTTTGGAACTTTTAGTGACATATCTATATTAGGAGAAGTATGGGATATTGCATCTGTTAACTTAAGTTGTGGATACTATAATGAACATACCAAAAAAGAATACATAATATTTCATGAACTAGAAAAGACTATTAAAAGAGCTAATAAGATGTTAAAAAGAGTAACTAAAGCTAAAAGTTTTGATCATCAAGGAAGAACATATGAAAAAGGATATGTTAAAAAACTGGTATATGATTACTATAATTGGGGGCTAGACGATGACTTTTACGATTAGTGAATTAAAAAAACTATTTGATTACTTATTAACTAATAGAAGTATAATCTTAACTGATACAGGTTTTTTTAGTAGAGATACCCTAATTCATATCAGAGAAATTGTAAAAAATCAAAGACCAAATGATTTAGAAATAACTCCTAAACAAGTTAGAAAATTAATAGCATCATTCTTATCTAGTAATATGTCATTTAATGAAGATACACCAGAAATAATTCTTCAACATCCAGCTTGTATAGAAGAAGCTATTAATAGATGTATTTATAGTGTAGATTATATTGAAAATTTTACACCAGAATTAACTCAAAAAGCTTTAAATTTAGCTATTGAAAGAAATTATATATTAAATTCCAATAGTCCCAAATTTTTAAAAGGAAATATTTCAGTTATTAAGAATTCTATCAAAGAAAATCCATCTTCTGTTGATTTTATTGATTGGGATTCTTTATCAAAAGAAGATTATGATTTCTTAATTCAAGAAGTGTTAAATTCAGATTATATTTTAACATCTAATAGTTGCAACGCCTTACGTTCAAATCCTAAAGTAGTATTAAAATCTATTGCTCAAGATATTAATACAATTAATTTTGCAACATCTCATGCTAAGAATAATCCTGCTGTATTTAAATATTTAATAACACATAATCATAGATTCAATAGAAGAGATCTTGAAGATCAACCTTTAATAAGTTTTGCTGATCCTGAGATTATGAAACATGCTTTAAATAAATTTGATTTATTTGATAAAAGTGAATCCGATTTTCAAGAAATATTTGAAAATGTACCTGGCTTTGAAGAACATGAAGACGAAGTAATGGATGCTTATATTAATAGAGTTAGTGCTTTATATGCTAGAGTTCTAAGTAATCCTCCAACAATTAAATCATTTGAACAAGTATTTCAATATGATGTTGAAGATGAATGGTTAGAGTATAGAGAAGAAAATCTAGACAATTACAATAATATATTTGGAAAAATATGTGTTGAGTTACAAGCAAACGATGATTTTGATGACGCTATCAATGAATTAGACTTCTTATCTTTAATGAAAGATGTTTTAGATGAAAAATATAATCTTTTAATGCAAGCTATGTCTCAATATCATTCCTTATTCCATAGCAGTATACCATTAGGTAATTTTGACTTTGCTCGTGATAGAATAGCTGAGTATTCAGCATTATATGTATCAAAGAGTAAAGAAAAATTTAAAAAGGATAAATTAGATAATTCATATGAATCATTAAGAGATTACTTTATTCCACGTAGATCTAATAGTTATATACGTAAGAGAATAATTGAACATAAACAAAAAGAAAAATTAAAAAAACTTTATAATGATTCTGATAAAGATATAACTAGTTTTATAGATGGTATTATTAAGAAATACTCTGCTAATATTGATGAAACAATAGTTACAAATATGATTATTGGTTTTGTTATAGATGGTTATTCTAAACTAGATTCATTTATTAAAGCTCCACACGGATTTAATAATTATAAAAGATATTTAGAAGCTAAAAAACTAGTTAATAGATTAAATAGTAAATATATAAAATACGAAGATAATGAAGTACTCCATTATATGGATATTATCAAATATGATATTAATACAGATAAATACTATTATACTGGTCCAACATTTGATGAAGACGACATATTAAGATTTGAAAGATATAAAAAATATCAAATTATCTTTGATAAAATTAAACAAGAAATTATATATAGAGCTAAATCATTAGAAGTAGATCAAGAAATAACAGATGATGAATTAAATAGAATGGCTCATGAATTACCATTCACTGATGAATTCTTTGAATTCGACATAAAATATTATGAAGAAAACATCACATTTGAAACATTTATGGAAAGATGCTTAGTTACAGATGATTATATTGAACCAGCAAGTATTTTTGATGATGATGCATATGAAGCAATAATTAAGTACTTATCCCAAAATAGTTTAATGTGGTTATGTATGTTTGCTGAAAATGATTATGACATAGAAGTAACTAATAAAGAAAATTTACTAGGTTATATGGATAACATGTACAATATAGTAAGACTATCTCAAATATTTGATTATAATTTAAATGAATATAAAGATGTTGTTACTTTAGCAGTTCTAAGTGATTGTGCTGATGAGGAATCAATAGCTATCTTAGGAAAAGACATAATTGAAGCGTTAGTAAACAATACTGGTTATGTATCTTCCGAACCAGAAGAGGTAGTAGAAGCAGCCAAAGAATTAGTAAGTAAAATGGTTCAAAGAGACAAATCTACAGTACCTTATGTTAGTGGTAAAACATTAAACTATGAATATTCAATGTATGATTCTCAAGATATATCATTTTTATTAGCAGGTATTAATACTGATGCATGCTTTAAAATTGGTGGAAATGATAATGATTTCTTCCATTATTGTGCTATAGATAAAAATGGATTTGTTATAAAAATAACTGATACATTTGGTAACTTTATTGCTAGAGCTTCAGGATTTAGAAACGGTAACTGTGTCTTCATTAACCAATTAAGAACCATCTATGATGAAGGTGGAGAAGGTTATGAAGGTAGTTATAAAAAAGAAAAAGAAGAAATTATTGAAGCCTTCAAAAAAGCTTGTGAAAAAATTGTTGAAACATCTCAAAATAACCCAGAAGAAACTGATAAAATTGATTTCGTTTTCGTAACTAAGAGTTACGCTATGCAATCAACAGAATCTAATGTTAACAGAGATGTAGAACGTAAAATCGGTAGTTATCCAATGGATACAGAAAGTGATGACTGGAAAGAATTCGTTCGCGATACAGAAAATTTAACAGATAATGTTAATGGTGGATTTACAACTGATTACAGTAATTATGATTTAATATGTATGGCTTCTAGTAAAGGATATAGATTCTTTAGTAGAATTAGACCAAAAGATATAAAACCAAAAAATGTTACACCTGTTTATACAAGACCTAGAAATAAAGTAATATCTACTGATATAATCGATCAAAATGTTATTGATAGAATTAATAGAATAAACGGTATATATTCATACTTAAGTGGAGAAGATTATGTACCAATAGATATTCCAAAAGGATCAGTTGTATGTATTGGAGATAACTGGTATATCGTTAGTTTAAATGGTGAGATTAGTAGCCAAGTAGTATTAGATTTTGATGTAAGAGCAGTAGTAGAATATGTAGCAACAAGTAATGTAATAGAAGAAATCTATACTAAAGAAAATAAACAAGTAGATACAGGTGTAATAGATATACCTGAAGAATACTATAAAAAATTAACATTAGTAAGAACTCCTACACCAGAGGAAGAATAAAAAGACTCAAATAACTGAGTCTTTTTTTTTATTAAAAAAAACTATAAAACTCTATATTTTTTAAGAAAATAATGTTATTATTATAATAAGAAATAATAAGGAGGAAGAAAATGAAAACATTAAAAAGATTATTTGCTTTAGTAATGGTAGTAGTATTAATGGCTGGATGTACTATGAAAACTAATACTGGATTTGTAATTAATGAAAAAGGAAAAATATCAGTAACTATGATTATGGCTATGGATGATGAAATGATTGATGCATATTTAACTATGAAAGAAGATCCTAGTTTAATGCAAGCTGAAAATCCAGATGACGTTGAATTAAAAGAACATACAGATGCTGAAAGATGGGCGTTCATTGATAGCGATGAAGATGGAAACCCATTAGCTGCTGATGACGATATGGAAGGCTTCACAAAAGTAAAATATGATAAAGACGGCTTCAAGGGTTATGTTTATACAAAAGAAGTTGGAACTTTAGATGAAGTAACTAAAGAATCAGCAACTGAAAGAGTTAATATTACTAATGCAATAAGTGATGAAGGTAGTTTTGAAAATGTAGCTCTATTCACTAAGAGTGGAGATACTTACAAATCTAATATGAAACTTGACATGGGAACAGAAACTAGCGCCGACGATATGAAAGAATTAGAAGAAGCAGGTGCTGTTATCGATATGAGTTTCATTATTGAATTACCAACAAAACCTATTTCAAGTAATGCAGATTCAACAGAAAATGATGGAAAAACATTAAAATGGAATATGACATCAGCTAAAAATCTTGAATTTGAATTTAAATTAACTGGTTCAAATGAAGGAACTGCAGACGCTAAAGATGATAAAAAAGATAAAAAAGATGAAAAAGATGAAGAAAAATCTGAATCATCTGATTCAAATATTCTATTATATGTTGGAATTGGAGTAGGAGCACTTGTAGTAATTGGTATTATTGTTGCTATCGTTGTTGCATCAAGCAAGAAGAAAGCACCAGCACCAGTTGCTAGCGCACCTGTTATGGGTCCTGTAATGCAACCTTCTCAACCAGTTGAGCCTCCAGTACAACCTGTACAACCTGTACAACCAGTTGAACCACCAGTTCAACCAGTACAACCTGTACAACCTGCTGAACCAGCTCAACCAGTTGATCCAAACAACATGAATAATCCACAAGTTTAAAAAAGAGAGTTAATCTCTTTTTTTTATATTGTAATTCCTACCAAAAAGGTAGTATAATACGACATGGAGGAATACTATGAAAATAACTACTAAAGGAAGATATGCATTACTTATAATGTCTGATATTGCTAGAAATGAAGATAACTATACTTCATTAAACGAAATATCTATAAAAGAAAACATATCTCTAAAATATTTAGAAAAAATAATGTCTCTACTAAGAAAAGCTAAATTTGTTGAGTCTTCTCGTGGACAAGATGGTGGATATAAACTTGTTAGAAAACCAGAAGAATATACAATAGCTGAAATCTTAGAAGCAGCTGAAGGTAATATTGCTCCAGTTAAATGTGTTATAGATGATAATTGTCCTTCAAAAGATAAATGTAAGTCTTATCCATTTTGGAAAGAATATTATGACAACGAAAATGCTTTTTTAACTAAAAAAACATTAAAAGATTTTATGTAAGAGGTGCTATATGGAAAAATTACTTGAAATAAAAAACTTATCAACTATAGCTAGTGATGATAATAATAAACATATTCTTAATGGATTAAACTTAACTATTAATAAAGGAGAAACTCATGTCATAATGGGACCTAATGGAGCAGGTAAAAGTACTTTAGCTAATACTGTACTAGCTTCTCCACGTTACATTGTTACATCTGGAGATATCTTCTTTGAAGGAGAAAATATAAATAAATTAAATACTTCTGAAAGAGCTAAAAAAGGAATCTTTATGTCTTTTCAAACTCCAGAAGAAATACCTGGTATATCTGTTGCTAGTTTCCTAAAAACAGCTAAAGGATCTCAAACTGGTTCTAATGTTAGTGTCTTTGCCTTTGCTAAAGAAATAGAAAGCAAAATGAAAGAACTAAATATGGATTCATCATTTGGTCAAAGAGAAATGAATGTTGGTTTCTCTGGTGGAGAAAAGAAAAAAAATGAAATACTTCAACTACTTATGTTAAATCCAAAATTAGCTATGTTAGATGAAACAGATAGTGGCTTAGATGTTGATGCTGTTAAAATAGTTAGTAAAGGTATTAATCTTTATAAAAATAAAGATAATGCTGTTTTAATAATTACTCACTCATTAAAAATGTTAAAAGATATTGATGTAGATTATGTTCATATATTAGTAGATGGAAAAATTGTAACAACTGGTAATCGAGACTTAGCTCTTAAGATAGAAGAAAATGGTTACAAAGATTATCTATGAAAACAGATGTAAATAAAATAAAAGATGAACAAACAGATAATATTTACAATACCATTACTAATAACGAAATAGAAAAGAAAGAAACTGGATTAACTAAAGAAGTAATCGAAAGAATATCAAAAGAAAAAAATGAACCAGAATGGGTTTTAGAATTAAGATTAAAAGCCTTAGATTTATTTAATAAATTACCAATGCCAACTTGGGGACCAGATTTAAGTATGTTAGATATGTCTAAAATCGATACATACGTTAAACCTAAGACAGATATGAAAAGAAAATGGGAAGATGTTCCAGAAGATATCAGAACTGTTTTTGATAAATTAGGTATTCCTGAATCAGAAAAAGAAAATCTAGCTGGTGTTGGAGCTCAATATGATAGTGAAGCAGTATATCATAATTTAAAAGATAAACTAGTAGAACAAGGAGTAATATATACTGACTTTGATACTGCTATAAAAGAGTATCCTGATCTAATAAAACAATACTTTACAAAGTGTGTACCACTTAATGATCATAAATTCATAGCTTTACATTATGCACTTTTCAGTGGTGGCTCCTTTGTTTACATACCTAAAAATGTCAAATTAGATATCCCCCTTCAATCATATTTTAGATTGAATGCCAAGGGAGCAGGGCAGTTTGAGCACACTCTTATCATAGTTGATGAAGGAGCGTCTCTTCAATTCATTGAAGGATGTAGTGCTCCTGGTTATAATGAAACTAATTTACATGCTGGATGTGTAGAGCTATTTGTCAAGGATAATGCCTTTCTAAGATTTTCTACTATCGAAAACTGGTCTAAAAACATGCTTAACTTAAATACTAAAAAATGCTTAGTAGGTAAACATGGAACTATGGAATGGGTAGCTGGATCATTTGGTTCTCAAATATCTATGCTATATCCTATGAACATATTAAATGGTGAATATGCAAGATGTGAATTTACAAATATCTCATTCGCCGGTCTTGGTCAAAATCTAGATACTGGAGTAAAAGTAATTCATAATGCACCACATACATCTACTGTAGTTAATAGTAAATCTATTAGCAAAGATGGTGGTATATGTACATTTAGAAGTAACGCATGGGTTAAAAACAATGCTAAAGATAGTAAGTTAACTTTATCATGTGAATCACTAATGTTAGATAGCATATCTCGTAGTGATACCATACCAGTTAATAGACTAGAAACCGATGAAGTAGAATTCGCTCATGAAGCAAAGATAGGTAAAATATCTGATGCAGCTATTTATTACTTAATGACTAGAGGTTTATCAGAAGAAGAAGCTAAAGCCTTAATCGTTAGAGGATTTGCTAATCCAATTAGTAAAAATCTTCCAGTTGAATATGCTGTTGAAATGAATAGATTAATAGACTTAGAACTAGAAGGGACGATTGGCTAATGACTAAATATACATTAAACGAAACTCCTGTAAGAACTTCTATTAATTTTGCTATCAATGATATATCTTTAGATTTAGAAATACCTAGTTATAAAGAATCTACTTATACAATTACTAATAAAGAAGAAGTAAGTATCACAGAAACTAATAAAAAAGACTTTAAAAGTCGTATTGGATTAGATTTTGATAACTATCAAGAATTAAAAATAGATATTACTAAATCATTAACAAAACCATTAGTAATTGAATATGATGTTGATAACTTACAAGTTATTAACACTATAATTAATATATCTAAAGATATTGAAGCTAAAGTAATAATTAAATACAAAGGAAATGGTTTTAATTCATCTAAAATAAATACTAACCTAGAAGAATATAGCAAACTTAAATTAGATGTCATAAATCTAATTAATGATGAATCAACTAGTTTTATTTCAACAGAAAATGAAATAGCAGAAAAAGCCTATTTAGACTATAATTTTATAGATTTAGGTGGTAAAACAAGACTATCTAACTATTACAGTAATTTAAATGGCTATGAAGCTAAAAATGACTTTAAAAACATCTATCTAGGTACTAATGAAGATATTATAGATATGAATTACTATGCAGTAATAAATGCTCCTAAAGCTGAAGCTAATATTCGAGTAGAAGGAGCTATTGATAATCAAGCTAAAAAGAGTTTCAAAGGAACTATAGATTTCATCTCTGGTTCTAAAGAATCAATAGGTGAAGAAAATGAAAACTGTATTATTCTTTCAGATAATGCAGTATCTAAATCACTACCAATGTTACTATGTAATGAAGAATCAGTAATTGGTTCTCATGGAGTATCATCTGGTAAGATAGATCATAATAAACTATTCTACTTAATGAGTAGAGGTTTATCAGAACAAGAAGCTAAAAAACTTATTATTAATGCTAACTTTAATAGTATTATTAATAACTTAATAGATGATTCTATTAAAGAAGAGATATTAAAAATTATAGACAAAAAAATAGATTAGAATTTCTAATCTATTTTTATTTTAAATAAGTCATCTTACTATAATATATATCATCATAATCAGAAGTCTTTTTAACTTCTTTTTCTTTAATGTCATATATTAAGTATCTATCAATATCAGCACATTCTGGTGTACCACAAGGACCACCATCTATTAATAGAGCAGTATTACTACTTGTTTTAATAAATGTACTAAAATAATTTTCTTCTAGATTAACTAATTTTTCTTCTTTACCATCTTGATATTTATAAATACCGTCTACTGTACTATAAATATAATAATCATCAACAGGGATAATTAAAGTATCATCAATACTACCACCTATATCTGCATGAGTTCCTGATATAACACTTACTTTCTTTGTATTTGTATCATACTCATAGAATACAGTTGTATATTTGTCACCTTCATAAGCATCATGATTAAATACAAATTTACCATCATGAATATAATTAACATAACCTACATCAGTAATTTTAACTTTCTTACCAGTCTCTAAATCAATAGATCCAAATTCAGGTTCTTCATTAACTGTACCTCTTGTTAAATAATAAGCTTGTCCATCAACAGCATATAATAAGAAACTACCATGACCAGCTTTACTAAAATAATCATCAAAATAGAATAATTCAGTACTTTCTTTTTCTTTAAAGTCATAATCTATAATAGCTTTTTGACCAGCTAGAGAAATATAAGCATGATCATTTAAAACGATAATTGATTCTGGAATAGTCTTTCTAGCAAACTCTGCTACTGCCACAAATTTATTATTATCATTTAAATCATAGTAGCCTAATTGACTCTTGCCACCATCTTTACCAAAATCAAAAGTATATACTTTTCCATTATCATAGAATAATTCAGTGTTAGAATTTAAGTCTTTTGTATCAATTATTATTTCACTACCATCTTCTTTTATAATAACAATATCACTATTCTTATAACCAATAGACATAGCTTTATTTTTAGCTACCCAATTATCAGCTACTTCTTTAGTTTCTTCCTTCTTTTTATCTTCTTTTTCTTCCTCAGTATTAGAAAATTGTTTACCTAACCAAAAACATAAAGGACCGATTATCATGATACATAAAATTGCAATTACCAAAACAACCCCAGGTTTAACTTCTTTTCCCATTTTCCACACTCCTATAATAATTATACATCATAAATCCTAAATTGACATTAGAAAGAAATAAATGATACGATATTTTTGAAGGTGATAACATGAAAAAAGATAGTATTAAATATATAATTATTTTTATTATATTTATTGGTCTTTTATTGGTATCAAAATTTACTGATTTTAATATTCAAGACTTATTTGAAGAAGAAAAGATAGAACAAGTATCATCTCCAGATTTAAAAATATATTTCTTTGATGTTGGTCAAGCCGAAAGTATTCTAATAACTAATAATGGTCATAATATGATTATTGATGGTGGTAATAATGTAGATGGTTCATTACTAGCAAAATACCTAAAAGAAGAATTAAAAATAACTAAAATAGATTACATCATATCTACCCATCCCCATGAAGATCATATTGGTGGTTTAGATAATATAATTAAAAACTTTGAAATAGAAAATCTTTATATGCCTGATTTAACAACAACTACTAAATCATTTGAAGATGTAATTAAAGCTGCTGAAAAGAAGAGTCTAGAAGTAACTATTCCCGAAAATGATGAAACATTTACAATGGCAGATTTAAAATTCAAAGTAATCTATACTGGTACAAATGAAGAAGACTTAAATGCCAGTTCTATTATTCTAAGAATGGATTACAGAGACACTAGTTATTTATTCACTGCTGATACAACATATGATACAGAACAACTTATTTTAGATAAAGATATTGATGTCGATGTCTTAAAAGTAGCTCATCATGGTTCTAAACATGCTTCCTCACTTAATTTCTTAAAAAAAGCTACACCTAAATATGCAATTATTTCTTGTGGTAAAGATAATGACTATGGTTATCCACATGAATCAGCTATGAATAGATTAAAACAATTTACTGATAAAATATATGTTACTAAAGACTTAGGAACTATTATCTTAACTAGTGATGGAACTAACATTGAAATTAATAGTATTAAAACTAATTTAGATGGGGTAGAGAAGAAATGAAATACGCTGTAGATAGAATAGAAGATAGCTTTGTTATCTTAGAAAATATAAAAACTAAAGAAATAATAAAAGAAGATATATCTAACTTACCTAAAGGTATTAAAGAAGGTACTATCTTAATAAAAAGAAAAACATACAAAGTAGATTATAAAACAACTAGTAAAAGAAAAATAAAAATAAGAAATAAATTTAATAAATTAAAAAACTAGGATTTATACATCCTAGTTATTACAAAATCATAATCTTCTAAATTATAAGTATTACCACAATACTCACATTTACCTGAATTATTGATTAAAAGAGATGCTCCACAAGTTGGGCATTTTTTTATTAGACCTTCTTTTTTAAAATCTTTCTTCTTAGTTAATTCTAAACGATATGGAACAGTTACACGATTCTGATCATCACCAGTAACTTTACCTGTTTCTAAATCCATATAATAATCTAAATATCTTGAATTTAGAAAAACGGAAATAACATAAGCATCATCTGTTTCTTCAATAGAAGTAATATGACTATCTTGAGCATTTAACATATCATACATATGTCTAGCTTTTCTAGATTTCCATTCATTAACTAAATTAACACCATCTTGATAAACAGAATCGCTTACAAAATGTTTAACAGTATCTAACTTATCTAACATAACAGCAGAGAAGTATTTAATAAACATATTTTGTACTTTAGATAAAAATAACTGTTCATCAAATTCTGGATCAAATTTTTTATATTCTTCTATACTCATAGCATCACTACCATTCAAAAAAATTATAACATAAAAAAAACAATATTTTTCATATTGTTTTTTACTTAGTTCTCATCATAAATGTATGCTCATTAGTTTTCTTGCTTAAAATAAAATCTCCGGATGTAAGAGCAATCTTACTACGACAATAACTACATCTTTTATCAACGATATTTTTTAAAGGAGCACCACATCTAGGACATTCTTTAATATCCTGATCTTTAGATTTAATAAAGTTCAATCTGTAATTGTTTATAATTTTAGCTGCTTTAGTCCCTTGAACCACATTACCTTCTTCATCAATTATAAAATCAAAAAATGCTATTTTCAAAAATACTTGAACATTTATATATTTTTCGCTTTCTTCAACATTTATTATACGAATATTGATAGTTTTAAAATCAGTCATAATGTTCTTTTGTTTTTTTAACTTTAACACTTCTAATTGTTCGTGATAAGTATTATATAACTCATCAGAACATAATTTCTTTAAAGAATCATAATCAAAATCCATCCAAGCATTTTGAACATCAATAAACTTTTGATAAGCCATCTTTTTTAAAGTATCTAAAGTTTCATTAGGAAGTATTTCTTGTAACTTATGAATATCCATATCAAAATAGTATTCTTTATATACATCTTGAACAGCTGAAGTAGTACTCTTAAACATAGTTGGTACTACTACAAGAAGCATTAAAATCAAAAAAACGTAACCAGTAATTTTTTCTAGTTCAGTAGGGGGACGACCACTCGAATGAGATCCAGAACTACTTGAACCACCTACATCAAAGTCCCAACTACCACCGTCATAGCCACCACCAGAGTAACCTCCGCCTCCGGAGAATCCTCCACCGCTATCGTAGCCACCGCCACCTCCGTAGCCGGTATCAAATCCAGAATCACCCCAAGTAGGATTTATATATAAAAAGGTCATAAAACCTAATGCAAAAACTGCTAAACATACTAATAGCTTTTTCATAAGCATCACACTACCATACAAGAATTATAACATAAAAAAAACAATATTTTATAATATTGTTTCTGTATTAAACCCTAACTTTTCTCTAATAATGTAAACAGGTCGATTCTTAACTTCACCATTAATCTTACCAATATATTCACCAATGATTCCTAATAATAAGAATTGAATACCAAATAAGAATAACATTAATAAGATAATTGCATGTCCTATAGTAAATTCAAAATTAAATCCTATTATTCTTACCAATAAAACTATTAAATATATTAAGAAAGCTAGTAATGTTAAAATTCCACAATTAATAGAAATCTTTAATGGTTTAAAACTAAATGAAAGAATTCCATCAATAGCATATTTCAGACTTGAACTGAAATTAAATGAAGTTTTTCCTTTTCTCCTTGGTTCAACATCGTAAGGTAAGTATTTAACTCTAAATCCTACCCAAGCAAAGATACCTTTAGAAAATCTACTTTTTTCAGATAAAGATATAACAGCTTCTCTAACATTCTTTCTAAACATTCTAAAATCAGAAGCTGCATTCTCAAAATGAACATCACTTAAAGAATCTATTAATTTATAAAATATTCCCTTACATACTTTCATAAGAAAACTATCTACAGTACGATTCTTCATTACCATAGCAACTTCATCATATTCTTTATTGTTATTTAAAAAATCAATCATATCTAACAAGTATTTAGGATTTTGTTGTAAGTCACCATCTAAAATACAAGTATATTCTCCAGAAGCATGTACTAAACCAGCGTGAATAGCTGCGTCCTTTTTAAAATTTCTTGAGAAAGATAAAACTTTAACATGTTTAATATCTTTTTCATATAAATCACTTAATCTTTCAAAGGTTTTATCAGATGAACCATCATCAATAAAAATGATTTCATATTTAATTTTATTTAATACTTCATTTATCTTGGAATATAATTCTTCAACGTTATCTTCCTCGTTCTTACAAGGTACTATAATACTAAGTTTCATATTGCCACCTCGCATGTATTATACCATATTTTACCTCATTTCAATCAGAAATATAATATTGATAATTGACGTTATTTTTGTTATGATTATATATAATAAAGGGTGATTGGGATGAATAACAAGTGGATGATACTCGCTGTCTTTTTTTCAGTGATTACTTTAATATCTTCTATTATTTGTTCAAGCTTGGTTTATAACAGCGAAAAGAATAAAACTGAAATAAGTAGTAACCAAGTAATAGCAACTAATATAATTCATAAAAATACATCTATTGTTTATTATAGCAACAATAGCCTTAAATTAATTGGTTTAGAACCAGGGTATAATTTAACCCAGAAATTTTTTATAACGAACAACAATTCAAATACAATTAAATATAACATAGAATGGACTAGCGTTTCTTCTACATGGAATACTGAATCAGAAGAATATGGTGCTCCTCATCCAGAAGAATTTGTCTATACTTTATCTTGTACAAATGGAGAGAGAGTAGAAAATAAAACAATGCCATTAAGTGAAAATGACTACGTAATATTTAAAGATTTAGAACTAAAAACAAATAAAACAAATGAATGTACTATAAATATAAGATTCCTAGCTAAAGACCAGGATCAATCATATAATTTAAACAAATCATTCGGAGGAAAATATATCGTTAAAGTAATAGAGTAAAAAGGAAGTGATAAGGATGGAGAAAAACGAAGAATTCAGTAAAGAATTAGAAACCCAATATAACATCCTTATTAAAGCAGAAGCTAAAAAAACAGAACAAAGATTTATTGCTATGTTTATAATACTATGCCTTACATTAGTAAGTGGTTTAATCAGTCTAGTTTTTGCAGCTAAAGCTTATTTTAATACTAAAGAAGACGTTAATAATATCGAAGAAGTAGAAAAAGTCTATTTCGAAACCCTATCAATCACCTATAACAATGGGAATCGTTTAGAACTTAACGAAATCGGTACTGATTATGTCTTACCAAATCCAAAAGTTATTCAAATAACTAATGAAGGTAACAACCCAACATCTTTTAACATTAAGATATCATCCATTAAAACTTCATTATTAGCTACGAATAACTTAAGGTATTCTGTTGAAAGAAATGGTGAGCAAACCTTAACTAAAGAATTACCATTATCTGATACTGAAATAATTAAAAATGTTGTTATTGAACCCGATGAAACAATAACATATACCATAAGAGCATCATTCACTGGAACGTTTGATGATTATTCTAATTACTATAATGCCAATGTAGATATTATTCAGAACAATACTGCTTCTGTATTACTAAAATAAAATATTTACATTTATATAGGAGAGGCTTAAACTTAGGATAGAGGCACATATGAACATAGGAAAAATAAAAAAATTTCTATTAAAGCTCTTAAAATTACTAGGATATCTAGTAATTGCTTTTGTGTGCTTTTGTGTAGCGTTCTTAGTCTATTACATCATTTCATCCCAAATTCACGCTAATGATGAAGACTATAAACCAGCCGTATCTATTTATACAATCGTAAGTCCTAGTATGACTCCTGTTATAAATGTATATGATGTTGTAGTTAATACCAGAGTTAATGATCCTAATGATGTCCAAGTTGGTGATATTATTACCTATGTATCAAAAGCTCCTACATCAGAAGGAATGACTATTACTCATAGAGTAGTAGCAATTGCTAAAGCTGAAGATGGAACTATTGAATACATGACTCAAGGTGATAACAATAGTGAACCAGATAGCTTATATGTTAGATATGATCAAGTAATAGGAAAAGAAATCTTTGTTATTCCTTTAATTGGTAGATTACAATTCCTACTAGCTAATCAAAAAGGCTGGCTATTCCTATTATTAATTCCAATATCAATTTATGTCTTATTTGAAATATATAAATTAATAGATCTATTTGGATTAAGAAAGAAAGTAAACAACATTGTTGGAACAACAGAAGAATCATATATAGAACGTAAAAAAGAACAAAAACAATTAGAAATCGAAAGAAAAAATGCTATTAAAGAAGAGTTAAAATTAGAAACTCAATATAAAGATTCATTAATTAGAAGCGAAAAAGAATCAGCTGGATTCCTAGAAACTTATAATGAAACTATTTATACAGTAGCTAAAAATAAATACATAAAACCTGTTAAAGAAGAAAAACAAGTTAAAACTAAAACTACAGAAATACCTGTTCAAGTTTCAACTGGTAAAGTAGAACCAGTAAAAGAAAAGGTTGAAAAAGTAGAGAAAAATGAAAAAGTTGAAAAAACAGAAATCGAATTACCAAAAATTAAAGAAAACCCATTTGTTATTAATAAACCAATCGAAATACTTGATACTGATGAATTAACTACTAAGATAAAAGAATACGATACTAAGATTGAAAAACTAGATAAAATGATTGCTGATATTGAAAAAATACCAGTACCAGAAAAGAAGGCTAAAGCTGAAATAGTTGAAAAAGATAACTACTTAACTAAAAAGAAAATTAAAGTTAAAGCCGTTGAACCAACTAAGAATCAGAAGAAACCTGCTCCAACTAAGAGAAAGAAAAAAGTTGAAGAACCTAAGATTGAATTTAAGCCTTCATTAACTCAAACTATTGAGTTAACTCAAATAACTAATTTAGAGAATAAGAGAATGAAGGTTGAAAGACCTGAAACAGAAGATATCAAAGTAGTTAGAGAAAGAGATTTAGCACCAAAAGAAGAAAAGAAAACAACTAAGAAAAAACTAAATCTAAATCCTAATAAAATAAAAACTGTTACTCGTAAGACTACTAAGAAAACAGAAGTAGAAGTTGAAAAGAAAGTTACACCAAAGGTAGAAACCAAAGAAGTTCTTCCACCTAAAGTAACTATCGAAATTAATCGTAATCAAACTACTCCTAAAAAAGAAGTAGAAAAAGTAATAGAACCTATTCCTGAAAGAAAAATAGAAGTACCTACTGAAACAACTATTGAGATTAATCGCCGTATGAATCAAGTACCTTCTAGAAAAGTTACTAAGACTACAACTAACTATGAAGAAGAGTCTAATAAAAAAGTTAAGGTGGAATTAAATAGAGATTTCGAAAGAAATGTAGAAGAACCAGAAAAGAAAAAATATCCACCATTAATTGAAATTAGGAAAGTAAGATAAAAAAGGAGAATTATTCTTCTTTTTTTTCCTAAAAAACAACTAAAAAGATTTACACTTAAATATCTTTTTGATATAATTTATACATAATAAGCGAGGTGTGTGTTATGGCCGAAATATCACATGAAGAAGAAAAATTATTATTGAAACTTTATAACCTTAAAAGTGACGAAAGTACAATATTAAATGATATAAGAACAAAGAAACAAAATATCGGGGACATGATAGAAGAAGCTAAGTCTTCTAAAGAAAGTACTGAAAGAGAAAGAGAAGAATTAGAAGCAACATTAAGTGTATTCACTTCTCAAAAAGATGCATTCTTTGAAACATTTGGTGGTCTAAAAGATGCTGACTTCGAAGCCTTAAGAAGTGTTGGCGTAGAAGTAGCAGTTGAACCACTTCTTTCAAGTTTAAGTGAAAAAGCCCCTGAGTATGAAGATTCTTTAAGAAAGAAAATAGAAGCAGCTAAAGATAGAATAGTTGAATTATTTGGTCAAATATCTACATATGGTGCTGATTTAGAAACAGCTGAAGAAGAATTAGCAAGAGCTGAAGCTGATCGTCAATCTCTAGCAAGTCTAGTAGAACAAAGTTTAAACGGCAACGAAAGCGATCAATTAAGTAAGCAATACATAAGAGGAATCTTAGCTAATTTTGATTGCTTCACTGAACAAGAATTAAATGCTTTATGCAAAATAATTCTATTCCCAGAAGAAGCTTTAGTTGAATTCGATCGTACATATGAAGAAAGAAAGAATAAACCACTAGAAGAAGTTGCTCCAGTAGTTGAAGAAGAACCAGAAGAAAAAGAAGAACCAACTTTAGAACCTGAACCAACTGCTGTAGAAGAAAAAAAGGAAAAAGCAGAAGAAGCTCCAGTAGTTGTTATTCCTGAAGTAGTAGTTCCTGAAGCTACTGAAGTAGCAGAACCTACTGTTGTAGAAGAACCTACTAAAGAAGCTGAATCAGTTGAAGAAATATATGGTGGCGAAAAAGAACCAGAACCAACTGAAGAACCTGAACCTACTTTAGCACCAGAACCAACAGAAGCTCCAGTAGAAGAAAATACTAATCCTTTTGATGATGCTCCTACAACAATCATTGATTTAGGTGCTTTAAACCAAGCTCTTAAAGATGAAGAAAGTACTATTGAAGGCGCTGTTGTTGAAAGCGACTTAGGTGCTGCTTTAGAAGAAATCGGTTTAACTAGAGAAGGTTTTGAAAAAGAAAACGCTGGAAAAGCTGATGAAGTTTATAAATTCTTAAAAGATGTTGATATAGAATTAATTAAAACAAATTATGAATTACTAAGAAGTATAAATGCTGATGAAGAAGCTTATAAATTAAGAGATGGACATATGTTCATTGCTGATAAAGAATTAAGTGAAAAAATTAATTACTTAAGAACTAAATCAATAAGCGAGAAAAAGATTAAAGAAATAATTACTACAGCTGGAATAGAATCTGTTGCAAGATTAGGATTCGATGTAATAAAAGCTAGAGTAGAAGCTTTAGAAAACACAGCTGGATCAGTAACAGATGAAAATATTTCTTATATAATATTTGATACAGTAGTATATGCTGAAAATATTGAACTAGCTAAAAAAGCATTTGAATTAGATGAAAAAGAAGAAAGAAACTTCCGTTTAGCATTCTTCTCACCATACTTTGCTGGTGATATGAAAGTACTAAAAGAATACTTAATATCAATAGTAAAACCTGATAATGGAAGATATGCTTTAAATACTTTCTTCAATAGCCCTGCAGAATTGATGAGTGGCGTTGATCAATTAATTGAATGTGGTTTAGGAAACTTAATTAGTACAAATCCAGAATTATTAGGAACTAATATGCCACAATTAATTAAGAGAGCTAATTTCTTAAAGACTAAAGGCGTAGAAGTATATGATGAAGAAACTGAATCATATATTCCAGAATTAACTGATTTTACTGCATTCGATTATAAATATGGAGATGAAGTTATTCCTGAAGTACCTGGTTTAGATAAATATAATGGAGCTATACCTGGTCTAGTAGGAAATGAAGACTTTACTCAAATATTAGTAGAAACATTAAATGGTTATTATTCAAATCCAGAATTAAATCCTGAAGTTAAACTTGATGGTGAATTAAATGAAACTTACCAACAACTAGTTGCTTCATTTGAGGAAATGCTAAAAGCTACTAAATCTGGAAACTTAACATATCAAGTTGGAGACCTAAGTATTTCTCGTAACAAGTTAGAAAGAAATATCAGAGTATTATTACAAGCTCTTGCAAAACAAGGTCAACAATTAGAAGGAGTAGAAAAAGAAGTTATCTTAACATCTCTACTATATAACCTTCGAGCTGAAGAAGAAAAACTAAGAAAAGTTGTAGAAACTTGCTTGGGTTTTAATAAAGAACAAACAGTAGGAGGTCCAGAACTATGATGTATCTAAAAGAATTGGGTTTTGGAGAAAGAGATATTAATATGATGGAAAATAGTATTCCAGAGTTAGCACAAAAAATGTTAGAAGAACAAGAGAATACTGTTACTAAAAACATTAACTATCTAAAAAAATTAGGAGTAACTAATTATGTTGATGCTTTTGAAAAGTTTTATAACATGTTCTTACTAAACAATGATGAATTTGAAGAAATTTTTGCCAAATACGATAGAGAAGATTTAGTTGAAAAACTACAAAACAATATCGCTATTATGGAATATCTATAAAAAGCCAGAAATGGCTTTTTTTATTTCCAATAAATACAAGTATTTATGTTATAATAAGACTTGAAAAGAGGAGCAACTATGAACTTATTAGATGGATTAAATGAACAACAAAAAAAAGCAGTATTACATATTGATGGACCATGTTTAGTTCTAGCTGGTGCTGGTTCCGGAAAAACCAAAGTCTTAACAACTAGAATTGCTAATTTAATAGAAAATGGTATACCATCTTATAATATTTTAGCTATTACCTTTACTAATAAAGCCGCTAAAGAAATGCGTGATAGATTAGAAAAAATAGTTCCTGGTAATAATGCCTTTGTTGGTACATTCCATTCTCTAGGAGTAAGACTAATAAGAGAAAATGCTCCTATCTTAGGATATGATAGAACTTTTTCTATTATCGATAGTGATGATGTAGTTTCTATAATAAAGAAAATAATGAAAGAAAAAAACTTAGATACTAAGTTAGCACCTCCTTCATATGTTAGAAATAAAATAAGTAATTTCAAGAATGAAATGCTAACTAATGATGAAATATCTAAGTTCTGTAATACACCACCAGATCGAATAGTAGAAGAAGTATACTATGAGTATCAAAGTATCTTAAAGAAAAATAACTCTGTTGATTTTGATGACTTACTTAAAATACCAGTAGAGATGTTTATGAAACATAAAGATATCCTAGAACATTATCAAGATAAATTTAAATATATCTTAATAGATGAATACCAGGATACTAATGAAGTCCAATATAAACTATCTAAATTATTAGCTAGTAAATATCAAAATATCTTTATAGTAGGTGATCCTGATCAATCAATATATATGTTTAGAGGAGCTAACTTTAGAAATATTCTTAACTTCGAAAAAGACTATAAAAATGCTTTAGTTATTCCTCTAGAAGAAAATTATCGTTCTACTAAAAATATCTTAGATACCGCTAACTCCGTTATTAAAAACAACAAAGAAAGAAAAGATAAAACACTTTGGAGTAATAAAGGAGAAGGAGTTAAAACCAAGTATTTAAGAGCATATGATGGTAAACATGAGATTCAATTAGTAATAGATGAAGTAAAAAAACTTAGAGATGAAGGATATAACAATAATGATATGGCTGTTTTATATCGTACCAATGCTCAATCCCGTGTAGCTGAAGAATGCTTCATGAAAGCCGGAGTACCATATAAAGTAGTAGGTAGTTATTATTTCTATAATCGTAAAGAAATTAAAGACTTAATTTGTTACTTAAGATTATTACTAAATAACGATGATGAAATATCTTTAAGAAGAGTAATAAATGTTCCTAAAAGAGGAATTGGCGATGCTACATTAGCCAAATTAGAAAAAGAAGCTCGTGAAAAGAATACTTCAATGTTCCAAGTTATTTCTAAAGGAAAAGAATTACAATTTAAACAACTTATCTTAAGATTAGTTGAAGATAGTAAAGAATTATCATTAACTGATTTAGTAGATTGGGTTATTGAACAAACTGGAATGAAAGAAGAGTATGAAGATCATACCTTAGAAAGCGATTTAAGACTAGATAACTTAGAAGAATTTAAATCTACAGCTAAAGCTTTCGAAGATCGAACAGGTTCCGTATCATTAGCTGATTTCCTAGAAGAAATAACATTAATGGCCGATATGGCTGATCATAAAAGTGATAGTGATGCTGTAACATTAATGACAATGCATAGTGCTAAAGGTCTAGAATTCAAAGTGGTTTTCATAATAGGAATGGAAGAAACACTCTTCCCACACCAAAATGCCTTCTATGATCAAGGAGAACTAGAAGAAGAAAGAAGACTATGTTACGTAGCAATAACAAGAGCTAAAGAAAGACTATATATATCCAATGCTAAAAGACGTATTTTATATGGTAAAGATGTTATTAATGAACCAAGTAGATTTATTAAAGAAATAGATCCTAATCTTATCGAAGTAGAAAACGAAAACTTACTTCCAGAAGAAAAGATAAATATGGAAGATAAATATCGAAAAGAAGATATAGATTTTGCTATTGGTGATAAAATAATGCATATAACTTATGGCAAAGGTGTTGTAATAGATATTAATGGTGATATTATCACCGTAGCGTTTGCTAAAAATTTTGGCAATAAAAAATTACTAAAAAACCATAAAAGTATAACGAAAATGTAGAAAGAGGGAAGAATATGGAATTATTAATTATGGCTGCTGGAATGGGTAGTAGATTTGGAGGACTAAAACAAATAGCTCCTATGGGACCAAATGATGAGTTTATTATTGATTACTCAGTATTTGATGCTATTAAAACTGGTTTTAGTAAAATAGTATTTATTATTAAAGAAGAGAACTATGATATCTTTAAAAGTACTATTGGTGCTAGAGTAGAACCACATATACCAGTAGAATATGTATTTCAAAAATTAGACAATGTACCTGATTTTGTTAAAATACCTAAAGACAGAGTAAAACCATGGGGTACTGCTCATGCTATCTATTGTGCTAAAGATGCTATTACTGAAGAATTTGTTGTTATCAATGCTGATGACTTCTATGGTAGAGATGCTTTCCAAGTAGCTGCAGATTTTATTAAAAATTCAAATAGTAGAGAATGGGCTACTGTAGGTTATGAAGCCATTAAAACTATGACTGAAAATGGTGCTGTTAAACGTGGTGTTCTTGAAGCTGAAAATGATGGTAGATTAATTCAAATAACAGAATGTTCTATTATTGAAGATGGTAAAAAAATATCTTGTACACCATTATCTGGAAAAGAAGAATTCAAAATAGAAAAGAACGAATTAGTATCAATGAATATGCTAGTATTTGATCGCACATTATTCGATTTAATAGATGAAAAAATAGTAGAATTCTTCAAAGAAAATGAAGATAACTTAGAAAAATGTGAATTCCTAATTCCTGACTTATTAGATGAAGCTAATAAAACAGGATATGCTACAGTTAAAGTACTTCATACAACTGCTACATGGTATGGAGTAACTTATAAAGAAGATACAGACTTCGTTAGAAGTAATATAAAAAGATTAGTTGATGAAGGAGAATATCCTAATAATCTTTGGGGGTAATTTATGAATCCAGAAGAAAGAATTAAGGAACTGGTTGAAACCTTAAATAGAGCTAATGTAGAATACTATCTTAATGATAATCCTACTTTAACTGATAATGAGTATGATAGTTTATTAATGGAATTATTTAAATTAGAAGAAGAATATCCAGAATATAAACTACCAGAATCACCTACAACTAATGTAGGTACTAAGATACTAGATCAATTTGAAAAAATAACACATCAAACGCCAATGTTCTCTTTAGCTGATGTCTTTAACTTAGATGAAGTAGAACAATATGTTAAAAGAGTAGAAAAAGAAATTGAAAACCCGGAGTTTGTTTGTGAACTAAAAATGGATGGCTTAGGAGTAAACCTTACATATGTTAATGGTCTTATGGTATCAGCTGCTACTCGTGGTGATGGTGTTGTAGGTGAAGACATTACTAATAACTTTAAAACTATTAAATATGTACCTATTAAATTAAAAGAACCAATTGATTTAGAAGTACGTGGCGAAATCTACATGACTAAAAAAAGCTTCGAAGAAGCTAATAAAAAGAGAATTGAAAACGGTGAAGAACCATTTCAAAATCCTCGTAATGCTGCAGCAGGTTCTGCTCGTCAATTAGATTCTCGTATTGCTAAAGAACGTAAATTAGATACAGTTCTTTATCATGTACCAAATACAACAGAAAAAACTCATTATGAAACATTACTAAAACTAAAAGAACTAGGTTTACCAATAAATCCTAATTTCAAAAAATGTCATAATTTTAAAGAAATAAAAGAATATATCGAAGAATGGACAAAGAAAAGACCAGATCTTCCTTATGAAATAGATGGTATCGTTATAAAACTTAATGATATCGCTGGTCAAAGAGCTATGGGTAATACTGCTAGATATCCAAGATGGGCAGTTGCTTACAAGTTCCCAGCTGAGAAAGTAGTTACTAAACTAGAAGACATCATTTTCACAGTTGGTAGAACAGGTCAAATAACACCTAATGCTGTACTTTCACCCGTTAAAGTAGCTGGTAGTACTATTAGAAGGGCAACATTACATAATGAAGCTTATATCAAAGAAAAAGATTTACGTATAGGTGACTATGTAGTTATCCATAAAGCTGGTGATGTAATACCAGAAGTAGTAGAACCAGTATTAGAAAGACGTAAAGATGTATCATACTTTGAAATGATTACTACATGTCCTATCTGCGGAGAAAAACTAATTCGTAGTAATAGTGGTATTGATGCTTTATGTCCTAATGTACATTGTCCTGCACGTAAAATAGAAGGATTAACACACTATGTATCAAGACCTGCTATGAATATTGATGGTCTAGGAGATGCTATTATCGAAGACTTCTATAACATGAATATCATTACTAAAATAGAAGATATCTATTCATTAAAAGAAAAAAGAGAAGATCTAATTGAATTAGAAGGCTTTGGTAATAAAAGTGTCGATAACTTATTGGCATCAATAGAAGCTAGTAAAGAGAACTCTCTAGAGAGATTACTATTTGCTATAGGTATTCCTGGTATTGGCGCTAAAACAGCTAAAGTACTAGCTAAAAAGTATAATAATATAGATAATCTAATGAATGCTTCAGTAGAAGAACTAACAGATATCCAAGATATTGGTGATATCCTAGCTAATAACATTTATAACTATTTCCATGAAGACAAAAATATAACTCTAATTAATAACCTAAAAGAAATAGGTATTAACATGGAATATAAAGGTGAAAAGACTATTGATAATGATATTATTTCTAACAAGAAATTTGTTATTACCGGTACTATTAGTTTCATGACTAGAGATGAAATAAAAGCCTTACTAGAAAAATATGGTGGAACGTCAGTAGAATCGGTATCTAAAAAGACTGATATCGTAATTGTTGGTGATTCACCAGGTTCTAAATATGATAAAGCTTTAAAACTAGGTATTGAAATCTGGGATGAAGATAAATTAAAAGATATTATAGACTCACTATAATATCTTTTTTATTACCCTAAACAATTGAATAAAACGTTTAAATGTAGTATAATTTTATTACATTTAACGAGGTGGTTTAGATGAAAGGAATAAAAAGATTTTATAAAGAACATCGTATATTTACTATCCTAATGGCAATTGTCATAGTTAGTACTATTGTCATAGTTTCAGTTTTATTCAAATTATTTGGTGGAAATGGAACTAGTAAATATGGACCACGTCTAGATGGAATAGAAGATCATATAGTTGAAAATGATAGATTAGACGACTATAGAGATAAATTAGTAGAAAACGGCAAAGTAAAAACAGCTAGTATAGAGTTAAAAGGTACTATCTTTTATGTAAAAATATTATTTGAAAAAGATAGTGATTTAACCGAAGCCGAAGGAATTGCTTTAAAATCATTAGAAAACTTTAGTGAAGAAGAACTTAAATTCTATGATTTCCAATTCACATTAGAATCAGAAGCTAATGAAAATGGTGATGGTTTCTTAATTGAAGGAGCTCATAACCATAATGGAACTGGCTTAAAATGGGGACTTAACAGAAAAGTTGAGAAAAAAGAAACTAATGCCGTAGATGGGGATTAGCCTATGAAAAAATTTCGAATAAGTAAGAGAATAATTGCCATAATACTTGTAGCTATTGTTGCATTATCTCTTTTAGGATACTTTACATACAGAATTCTAAATGACGAAAACAAATTAACAGTAGAAGAAAAAGAATGGATTACAGAAAATGTTAACAAAGTTCAAAACATTTATGTACCAAACAATCTAGATGTTTTCGGTAAAAACGGTTCTGGTGTTTTCTATGACTTTCTTGAAAGCTTAGAAACTAAAGAAAATATTAAAGTTCACGTAATTACTTATAACATTGGTGAAGAAGTTGGGACCAATGCTTTTAAAGTGGTTTATGACTTAGAAGAAAATCAAACTTTATTTCATAAAGAACACTATGTAGTTATCAGTAAAGAACTAGTTAATATGAATTCATTAAATAGTTTATCTGGTAAAAAAATAGGTATTCTAGTTCAAGATGAAAAAGTAATATCTAAATATCTAAGTGATGTAAGTAACACTTTAGTAAGTACTTATGATTCATCAACAAATCTATTTGAAGCTTTAGAAAATGGTACAGAAGTAGAATATGTTATTATTCCGTTAGAAGAACATTTAACATCTATTTTAACTTCAAACTATAATATTGATTACCATCTAAGTGACTTAAACAAATATATAGTTTATGATCCAACTGAAGATGATACATTTAGTTCTATAGTTAAAAAATACTTTGGTGAATGGAAAGAAAAAAATCTAAACAAAGTTTATAACAAAAATGAACTTAATGCCTTTGTTGAAGCTTTATCTATTTCTGACAAAGAAATAACTAATATTCAATCTAAAGAATATGTATATGGATTCATTAATAATTCACCATATGAAGTATTAATGGGTGGCCAATATGGTGGAATAGTAAGTGAATATTTAGGACATTTTAGTGAATTTAGTAAAACAGAATTTACTTATACTAAATATAAAAACTTTAATAAATTAGCAGAAGCTATTGCTAATAACAAAGTAGATGTATTCTATAACTATTACAACTTAGATACTAAGTATCATAAAGTAAACTCATTAATGAATTTATCATTTAATATTGTTGCTAAAGAAGAAAATGGAATTATTATTAATAACGTTAAATCATTAAGTGGTAAAACAGTTTATGTTTTAAAGAACAGTCTTCTAGAAAAATACTTAAATTCTCTAGGTGGCGTTGATGTTAAAACATATGCTAATGAAAAAGATCTTAAAAAGATTGCTCGTAAAGATAACATTATAGTATTAGATAAAGAAATCTTTAAATACTATAAAAATAGTATCTTAAAAGAATATACTTCTAGATATGAAAATACTATTTCTGATACATATAATTTCTATTTAAAAAACAATGATACATTTAACATCTTATTTAGCAAATATATCCAAACTTTAGATCCTGCTGCTATGATAGTAGATGGTACTTATGATCATTCACAAGTACAAAAATCAGGTACTATTTTAGGAAAAGTTGCTAAATACTCATTATTTGTAATCTTTATCTTTATAGTTATTCTATATCTAGTATATAGTTCTACAAAGAGAATCAAGATTGCTAAGAAGATTAAAAAAGAAGATAAGATGAAATACATCGATCAATTAACTTCTTTAAAGAACAGAAATTACTTAAATGAAAATATAAGTTCATGGAATAAAAATACAATTTATCCTCAAGCTACAATTATTATTGACTTAAATCAAGTACAAGAAATTAATGATAGATTAGGTTATGAAGAAGGAGATAATCAAATAAAAGCAGCTGCTAATATCTTGATTAAAACTCAACTTGATAACACTGATATAATGCGTACTGATGGTAATGAATACTTAATCTATATGGTGGGTTACCAAGAAAAACAAGTAGTAAGCTATATTCGTAAATTATATAAAGAATTTAAGAATTTACCTTATGAACATGGCGCTGCTATCGGTTATAGTATGATTACTAACGATATGAAAACTATTGAAGATGCTATAAATGAATCAGTAGAAGATATGCGTAATAAAAAAGAAGAATTAGAAGAGGAATAATATGGCAAAGAAGTATAAAAAAAGAAACTTCTTTCAAAGATTCTGGGATGCCTTTTGGAGACCAGAAATGCTTGTCCTTCCTGGACAAGTAGCATTCTTTCTTTTCCTTTCTTTAGTTCCAACCATAACATTAATTGGTTATGCTTGTTCCTATATTAATGTCTCAAATGAATTAATATTTAATTTAATAACTAAAGCTTTAGGAAGAGAATTCTCCGAAATCTTAACACCTATTTTAACATCTACCGAGATTACACCAGCTTTCTTCATTACATTAGGTGTTGGATATTTTATTGCTAGTAATGGTATGGCATCAATAATTGTTGCTTCCAATACTATTTATGGTATTAGAGATTCAGGATTCTTTAGAAGAAGATTAAAAGCTCTAATTATGGAATTAATTATCGTTATTCTATTACTATTCGTATTATTGGTTCCATTATTTGGTGATAGTATTATAAATTTATTACATTATATTAACTTAGATACATCATCTACAGAATTAATAATAAAAATACTACATTTATTCCAAGGTCCTATTTCTTGGTTAATTATCTTCTTATTTATTAAGATAATTTATACTATGGCACCTGATAAAAAAGTACCTAGTAGTAGTGTTAATGGTGGAGCCATTTTCACAACCTTATTATGGATAGGAATAACTGCATTATATTCATATTACATTAATAACTATGCTAACTATTCTATCTTCTATGGTAGTTTAGCAAACATTGTCGTTTTGATGATCTGGGTTTATTTCTTATCATTCGTTTTCGTTATCGGTATGGCTATGAACTACCGTGAAGAACAAGAAAAAACTGGTATTATTGAAGTTCAAAAAGTAATTAATGAATCTGCTAACAGTGCTCCAGTAATGGAAGATGAAAAAACTGCTAAAATACCAGATTTAACCAAAGAAATACCAGTAGATAAAATAAAAGAAGAATTATCTAAAGACAAAAAATCAAAGAAAAAAAAGAAGGAAGAAAACTAAATCTTCCTTTTTTTATGCTATAATAAAACTTGGTGATTATTGTGGAAGAAGAAAACAAATTAGTTATAAATAAAGACGTAATTAAATTTTTAATAGATAGTTTACAACTAGAAGAAAAGCAAATAAATGTAGTACTAGAAATGCTTAGTGAAGGAGCAACAATTCCTTTCATAGCTCGTTATCGTAAAGATAAAACTGGTAATCTTAATGAAGATCAAATAAGAGCTATTGAAGAGCAATATCGTTATCAAGAAAATCTTTATAATCGTAAACAAGATGTTATCAGATTAATTGATGAAAAAGGAATGCTTACTCCAGAAATAACTGATGCAGTTATGAAGTGTACTAAACTAACTGAAGTAGAAGATATCTATCGTCCTTATAAAGAAAAGAAAAAGACTAAAGCTAGCGAAGCTATTAAAAATGGTTTAGAACCACTAGCTAAAATGATAATGTCTTTCCCAACAACTGGTTCCTTAGAACAAATGGCATCAAAATTTATAAATGAAAATGTTAAAGATACTGATGCTGCTTTAGAAGGAGCAGGTTATATCATTGCTGAATGGATAAGTGATAATGCTTCTTATCGTAAATGGATAAGAAATAATGTCTTTGCTAATGGTACTATTGATTCCAAAGTTAAAAAGAATGCTGAAGATTCAAATAAAGTATATGAAATGTATTATGAATTTACTGATAGAGTAAAATATATTAAACATTACAGAGTACTTGCATTAAATCGTGGTGAAGAAGAAAAAGTCTTAACTGTATCTATAGGTATGGATGATGATGCTATTACTTCTTTCCTAGAAAAGAAGCTTATTAAAGATGAAAAGTCTTATGTAGTAGATTTAGTTAAGAATAGCATAAAAGACTCTCTAAAACGCTTAATATTACCTAGTATTGAAAGAGAAATAAGAAGTGAATTAACAGAAAAAGCTGAAAAGATTGCTATTGAAACATTTAGCACTAATTTAGAACATCTTCTTTTAACAAGACCTATTAAAGGAATGACAGTTTTAGGTTTTGACCCAGGTTATGTTAATGGTTGCAAACTAGCTGTTGTAGATCAAAATGGTACATACCTAGATTCAACAGTTATCAAACCATTTATTAATACTAATAAACAAGAAGAATATATTAAAGCATCTAAACTTATTGTTAAAAACCTAATAGAAAAATACAAAGTAGATATTATCTCTATTGGTAATGGAACAGCATCTCGTGAATCAGAAAAATTCTGTGCTGAAATGATTAATGAATACAAATTACCATGTAAATATATAATTACTTCTGAAGCCGGAGCATCTATTTATAGTGCTTCTAAATTAGCTATTGAAGAATTCCCTGATTTAGCTGTTGAAAAAAGAAGTGCTGTTTCAATAGGCAGAAGATTACAAGATCCACTATCAGAACTAGTTAAAATAGATCCTAAATCAATTGGTGTAGGTGAGTACCAATATGATGTTAATCAAAAAGAATTAGCTTCTGCTCTAGACTTTACTACTTCTAAAGTAGTTAATGAAGTAGGAGTAAATATTAATACTGCATCTAAATCAATACTTAAATATGTATCTGGTTTAACTAAATCAGTTATTGAAAATATTTATAAATATAAAGAAAAGAACAAAATAACTAGTAGAGAAGAAATAAAAAAGATAAAAGGTATGACTGATAAAGTCTATGAACAATCAATTGGTTTCTTACGTATCCCAGATGGAACTAATCCATTAGATAAAACCGGTATCCATCCAGAAAGTTATGATGTTACTAATAAATTATTAGATAAACTAAATCTTAAAATAGAAGATATCAATACAGATAGTTTTAAAGAAACACTAAAAAAACAAAACACTGTTAAACTAGCTGAAGAACTAAATAGTGATTACTATACTATAGAAGATATCATAAAAGAATTACTAAACCCTGGTTTAGATCCACGTGATGAACTAGAAGCACCAATCCTAAAAAGTGATGTCCTTCATATTGAAGACTTAAAAATAGGTATGGAATTACAAGGTACAGTTCGTAATGTAGCATCTTTTGGAGCATTTATTGATATTGGTCTTCATGATGATGGTTTATGTCATATATCTAAAATGTCTAAACAATTTGTTAAAAATCCTAATGATATAGTTAATGTAGGAGACATTGTAACTTGCTATGTAGCAGATATCGATTTAACAAAACAAAAAGTTCAATTATCTTTAATAAAAGAAGTATAAAAATACTTCTTTTTTTATGGTATAATTAACTACATAGAGGAGGAAAAAAGAGATGAAAAGAATAAACATTAAACCATCATTATTTTATGCTGTAACTATTCTTTATTTAGAAATCCTCTCTAAAGTAATAATAACTGATCATACACTTAATAATGGCTTAGTATATTTATTAATATTTACTTTACCTTTTATTTTACTTATTACTTTATTAACTAAGATATTTCCAAGAATAATAAATAAAATAAATAGTTTCATCTTAATGGGAATCATAACTGTGTACTTTGAAGTACAACTAATCTTCCATAGATTATTCTCAGTACCATTTAGTTTCTCAACAATAGGTCTTGCTGACCAAGCATTAGATTTTACTAATATTATTAAAGATGCTATTTTATCTAATCTATTACATTTTGTATTATTCTTATTACCATTTATATTGTTAATAATTTTAAATAAAAAGATTGATTACAATAGATATCATAAATATTCTATTATTTCTTTAATTATAATGTTTGCATTATCATATGGTGCTACTTTTGTAACATTAATACCTAACAAAAGTGAAATGAATTCACCATATAAACTATATTTTAAAATAGATGATCAAGCTAGTATTATAGATAATTTTGGAATGCTAACATATACCAAAATAGATATAAAAAGACAACTATTTGGTTATGAAAGTGAAATCGTATTAGATAATGAAGAAGAAATGGTTATTCCAGTAGAAGAGGGAGAAATAGATTACGGATTTAATGCATTAGAACTAGATTTCGAAAAAGCTACTAATAACAAAAATATTCAAACTCTAAATACATATTTCTCTAATAGTAATCCATCTAATAAAACTAAATATACTGGTATGTTTAAAGATAAAAACTTAATCTTTATTCTAGCAGAAGGATTTAACGAAATAGCAGTTGATGAACAAAGAACACCAACTCTATATAAAATGGTTCATACAGGATTTGATTTTACTAACTTCTATTCACCAGTATTCTTAAGTACTACTGGTGGTGAGTTCCAAGCAACAACTGGTTTAATACCAACTCAAGAAATACTAGGAGCATGGAAGAGTAAAATGCCAACAATCTCTTATGGATTAGGTAATGCTTTCTCTCGTATAGGTTACCGTGCTCAAAGTTATCATGATTGGACTTATACATATTACTCAAGAGAAAAAACTATGAAAACAATTGGATTCTCTAATTACATGGGTTGTGGAAATGGTTTAGAGAAAAGATTACATACAGATAATGAATTAAGATATATGAAATATCCATGTCAATGGTTAGAATTTGATTCAGATATGGTAAATGTAACAGCACCATTATATATGGGGCAAGAAGGCAACTATGTTACCTACTATGTAACAGTAAGTGGACATTCACCATATAACTATAATGATATTGTTGCTAATCATCATTTCGATACTGTAAAAGATTTAAATTACTCATCACAAGTTAAATACTATTTAGCTTCTCAAGTAGAACTAGATAAAATGCTAGAAGCATTAGTTAAACAACTTGAAGAAAATGGTGAATTAGATGATACTGTAATCGCCCTTGTTGGTGATCACTATCCATATACCTTATCAACAGAAGAAATGAATGAAGCTGCTTCATATACCAAAGATGGTGTTATTGAAATAAACAGAAGTAACTTTATACTATGGAATAATGCTATGGAAGAACCAATAGTAGTTAATAAAGTAGGAAGTCAAATAGATGTACTACCTACATTATTAAACTTATTTGGAATAGAATATGATTCAAGACTAATTCTTGGAAAAGATATCTTAAGTAATTCTGAAGGAATAGCAGTCTTCTCTAATCGTAGTTGGGTAACTGACTATGGTTGGTATCAAGCTAGCTCAAGAAGATTTACTCTAAGAGAAGGAATGGAATTAGAAAACCAAGACGAATATATTAATCGAATTAATAATAAAGTTAATAATTATTTTAGTATTAGTAAATTAATTGTAGATAATGACTATTACACCTACATAATAGAAAGTTAGGTGATACTATGTGTGGAATAGCAGGTTACATAAGTGACACAAAACCAAATAAAAAAACAATTAAACTAATGACAGATAGAATAGCTCATAGAGGACCAGATGGTGAAGGTTTCTATGTAGATGATAAAATTGCTTTAGGTCATCGTCGTCTAGCTATTCTAGATTTAACAACTGGTGATCAACCAATATATAACGAAAACAAAGATGTAGTAATTATATATAATGGTGAAGTTTATAACTTCTTAGAATTAAAAGAAGAATTAAAAGATAAACATAAATTCTATACGAAAACAGATACCGAAGTAATTCTTCATGCATATGAAGAGTGGGGACATGATGTTGTTTACAAACTAAGAGGTATGTTTGCTTTCGCTATTTGGAATAAAAAAGAACAAGAATTATTCTGTGCAGTAGATGGTTGGGGAATTAAACCATTCTATTATTACAATAACGATAAAACTTTTATGTTTGCTTCTGAAATAAAAGCATTCTTAGATCATCCTGATTTTAAAAAAGAATTTAATGATTCTATATTAGCAGCATATCTATGCTTTAACTCTGTACCAACTGAAGAAACATTCTTCAAAGGTGTTAAGAGATTAAGACCAGGACATTCTTTAACATATAAAGATGGCAAAATAAAAATAGAAAAATTCTTTGAATTAAAATTTGAAGAAAAAGATCAAAAGATTGAAGACATTGCTGAAGATATTGATAAAGCTATGAAAGACTCAGTTATTCATCACGGAATAGCTGATGTAGAAGTAGGATCATTCCTATCTTCTGGAATTGATTCATCTTACATTGTTTCAACATTTAAACCAAATAAAACATTTACAGTTGGTTATGATAATCCTAAATATGATGAAATAGGTTTTGCTAAAGACTTATCAGATAAACTAGGTATCGAAAATATCTCTCGTAAGATTGATAAAGATGAATACATTAAGAACTTTGCTAATATTATGTATCATATGGATGAACCATTAGCTGATCCTTCAATAGTAGCACTTTACTATGTTGCTGAAGTAGCATCTAAAAATGTTAAAGTAGTAATGTCTGGTGAAGGCGCTGATGAATTATTTGGTGGATATAACACATATCAAGAAGACTTAAGTCAATCTTGGTATATGAAGATACCATATCCAATTAGACATTTAGGTTATAAAATAGCTAATATCATGCCAGATGCTCGTGGCTTTAACTTTGTATGGCGTCGAGGTCAACATCTAGAAGATTACAATATTGGTTTAGGAAGAATAATGAGAGATTCTGAAGCTCAAAAACTAATTAAGTGTAAGAATCAAATCAATACTAAAGATATTGTAGCTCCTGTTTATGAAACTTATAAAAATAATTCAGACACAGTTAAAAGACAAGCAATTGATTACTACTTCTGGTTAGTTAGAGATTTCCTTCATTCCGTAGATCGTCTATGTATGATGTTTGGCCTAGAAGGAAGAACTCCATTTCTAGATGAGAATGTTTATGAAGTAGCTAGAAAAATGCCTACATATGCTAAGATTACTAAAGATACAACAAAGCCAGCATTAAGATTAGCAGCTAAAAAAGTAATACCTAATGAAGCATATAAAAAGAAAAAATTAGGATTCCCTGTTCCATTAAGAGAATGGATAAGAGAAGATAATTTATATAATGAAATCAAAGTTAAATTTAACAGCGAAATAGCTGAAAAATTCTTTGATGTTAAAAAGATTAACAAATTATTAGATAATCATAAAAATGGCAAGAAAGATTGCTATAAAAAAGTTTGGACAATTTATACATTTATAGTTTGGTATGAACAATTCTTTGCTTAAGGAGGAATTAATATGGCAGAAAATAATGATCTTCTAAGATATGCCATGGAATACGCTAATAGTACTAATGCAATTGAAAATAATGGATTAACAGAAGAAGAAATAATGAAAATACATGAAGACATTGCTTCTGGTAAAAAAGATGAAAGTTTCTTATATTCTATAATTGAATATATGGAAAGAAAGAAACAACAACAGCAAAAGCCAGAACAAGAGGAAAACAATGTATTACAACGATGAAGATTGGCATTCACCAACCACAGATGATAATGGTGTAATAAAAAACAAATTAGGTTTAACTAATGAAGAAGAACTAAATAAAGCCGAAAGATTAATTACAAGTTACAAACTTGCTCAATTATTCCTAAATCCAGGAAGACAGACTTTTGATGTTGCTCATTACTTAGCTATCCATAAATATTTGTTTAATGATATTTATCCATTTGCTGGTGAAATACGTTCAGAAATGATAAGTAAAAGAATTCCTTTCTGTATGCCTCTTCTAATATATAGCAACTTAAAAGAAACTCTAGCTAAAGCAAGAGCTAAAGTTCCTTATTTAACAGATAAAGATAAACTATTAACATATATTCCAATTCTATATTCCGATTTAGATATAATCCATCCTTTCAGAGAAGGAAATGGAAGAACCTTAAGAGAATTTATTCGTCAGTATATAGACTTTGTTTGTAAACAAAATAAACTAGAACCATACTATATAGATTTCTCCCTTCTAGCAGATAGAAGAGAAGAGTATGTAGATGCAGTTGTAAAAGCAGATGCACAAATGGATTATCGAGACTTACAAATGCTATTTACTGAAACATTAAGAGTAAAACAAGATACACAAAAAAAAGAGCTTTAAAGCTCTTTTATTTTGTTCCAAATATTCTGTCTCCAGCATCTCCTAGACCTGGAACAATATATTTATTACTATTTAATTTCTTATCTATATGAGCACAGTATATTTTAACATCAGGATATTTCTCATTAACAAGCTTTAATCCTTCTGGTGCTGCAATGATACATAAGAATTTAATTTTCTTAACACCTTTGCTTTTTAATAGTTCAATAGCGTCTATTGCTGAACCACCAGTAGCAAGCATTGGATCAATTATAATAACTTCTCTTTTTTCAATATCTTTTGGAACTTTAAAGAAATAATTGACAGGTTCAAATGTCTTTTCATCTCTATACATACCAATATGACCAATCTTAGCATTAGGTATTACACTAATAACACCATCTAACATACCCATACCAGCACGTAGAATAGGAACGAATGCATACTTATCTTCATCTAACATACCAGTTTTCATTTTTTCAATTGGTGTTTCAATTTCTGCCTTTATCAACTTAGCATCACTCATAGCTTCATAGCAAAGGAATGTTGATATTTCACTAACTAATTCTCTAAATTCTTTAGTTCCAGTTCTCTTATCCCTTAAAATAGCCAATTTATGTGTTATTAAAGGATGATTAAGTTCAAATACATTATCCATTTATATTATTATTTACCTTTCTTTTCTTTGATTATTTCTCTTTTAATTTCTTCAAGGATTTCTCCTTTTAATTCAACAGTTAATTCATCTTTAATAGATTCTTTTAATTCCTCAACTGCTGTTCTATTATTTACTAATTCTAATACTTCTTCATCTTCCTCTGTAGGAATTAATAAGTTAAGTAGAATACCTACTATAGCAGCTAAACTCATACCTGAAATTTGAACAGCCATTCCATTACCAGTAGCAATACTAAATGCTGCTCCACCAAGTCCAAGTACTAACATAGCAGAAGCTACAATAACATTTTTGTTTTTACTGAAATCAGTATTGTTTTGAATTAAAACTTTTAAACCATTTACGGCAATAAAACCATAAAGTAATAAACTAACTCCACCTAATACAGGAGTAGGTATAGTTTGAACTAAAGCTGTAAATTTACCTAAGAAACCTAATATAACAGCAAATACAGCAGCTAAAGCAATAACTCCAACTGAAGCATTTCTAGTCATACCAACAACTGCAGTATTTTCACCATAAGTCGTATTTGATGGTCCTCCTAAGAAACCAGCTAAGAATGTTGCTAAACCATCACCCATTAAAGTATTTTCTAATCCTGGATCTTTTAATAAATCTCTATCCATTATAGTACTTAATGCTTTATGGTCTCCAATATGTTCAGCCATAGTAACTAAAGCAATTGGTGCCATTGTTAAAGCAATTAAGAATGCAGGCTTATAATGTACGTATGGAATTTTAAACTCAGGCATTTGTAACCATGCTGCTACTTTTACAGCATCGAAGTTAACCATACCGAATGCACACGCTGCAATATAACCTACTACAATACCTACTAAGAAAGGTATTATTCTGAAGAACCCTTTAGCTCTTGTCATAACAATAGCTGTTGTTAGGAATGTTATTAATGCAACAACAGGTCCTTTCCAAGCGATTCCTTTTACAGCAATACTAGTATCGAAAATATTGCCAACTGCTGAACCAGCAAGTCCTAATCCAATAATCATAATCATAGGACCAATTACAATTGGTGGTAATAACTTATCAATCCAAGCCTTTCCCGCAAATCTAATAATCATTGAAACAATGAAGTAGATTAGACCGATAACCATAACACCAGTCATTGCACCTGCAATTCCTCCTGCAACATAAGCTGCTGCGATTGGAGCAATGAATGCAAATGAGCTACCTAAGAATACAGGTGATTTTGCTCTAGTACATGCAATATAGATTAGAGTTCCTAATCCTGCTGTTACAAGTGCTACAGCAATTGATAATGCTTGTCCTTCAACACCTGCTTCTGCAATAGCGGCATTTACTAGTATTGGAACCAATACAGTTGCTCCGAACATTGCGAATACATGTTGTAATGCTAGTATGATACTTTTACCAGCTGGTGGCATTTCATTTACATCATATGCCAACTTTTTGTTTTTCATTCTTTCTCTCCCTCCTAGGTGTAGTCTTAAAAAAAGAAGTTAATTCAAAAATGAATTAACTTCTAAAAAACAAATATTAATGAAATTAAAGAAAACCTTACCCCAGTAATATTTGAACAATTTACTAGGTTTTTAATGTTAATTAATTTCATAATTCTACACCCTTAGTAGAATAATATAACATTTAAAAAGATAATGCAATATAAAATTGTAGGTATAAATAATTTTTATAACTAAAACTAAATGAAGTAATTAAATGACATTTAATAAAACTATTTCATTCTATGTATCAAAGAAACAGGTTTAGTTTCAGCATTCATTCCTTTATCTAGTATTTCTTCTAAATTAGGTAATTCTTCAGGAAAAGTTCTTGGATAAAAAGAAACACTTCTTAATAACTCAATTGAATTTCCCAGTAATAAACATCCATGTCCTAAATAATTAATTCTATATAAAGGTAAATCATAATTACCATTAAAGTCTCTTTCAATAACTTTTCTTATTTCATCTATTTCGTTTAAAGAACCACATGGTACAGGCATTTCCGTAAAACTACCATCTCTTAAATAGCAATGAGAATGAATCATATAGTTTATATTAGGAAATAAATTATATAAGTTAGATTGAACAATAGTGTCCTTAGAAGGTTTAACATTACCATAATAATATAAAGTACCATCATCCAAATAACTAGCTACAAAATTATCCTTATCTATTTTACTTTTATCAACATCTCTTTTAGATACATATATAAGATTACCATCTCCTCTAAAAGAAGCATTACCCATAAACTTTGTAACACCATCACTATGATCTATAGTTTGATGAAATATTTCGGCAGCTTCTCTAACATACTTAAAGTATTCTTCATTACTAGGTATTTCTTTAATACCATCTACATGATAAGTATGTTCTCTTTTAGTACTAGATAAAAAGAATAATCTTTTATATAAATGTTCTACTAAATCAGGAATACTATATCCTTCATACCATTTAGTACCTAATGGATCAAATAATAACATTTTAAACCCATTATCATCTTTAGTAAATTCAATGGATAAATTATGTCTTTCCAATAATGTTTTATTTAAAACATCTACAAAACTATACTTTCCATCATTCCTCTTAGAACCAACTAGAGTAGTGTAGGGATTTACTTTTTTAACACTCCTAACTTTAGGCAATGAATTATCTACGTTAGCAAACCAAAATACCACGTCATAATCAATTACTGAATTCAAAACATTTTGTAAATATAAAAAATTACCACCATTTAAATAGGTTATATTATCCAAATACATACCTAGCTCTACATAAAATTTTTTAATAAAACCTGATTCCTTACCACCATCCAAGTCCCATGTTCCACCAACTACTAAGACCTTTTTTATCATCACTAATCCTCCTTACTAATTTTTTAGCAATATCATCTTTACCATGTGCTGTTAATATAGTGCCTTCTTTATCGATAATTAAGGCAGTATGATTACCATCTCTTATTGAACTTAAATCATTTGCAACAACTAAATCACATTTGTTTTTATCCCTCAATTTAGAAGCTACTTTAATTAATTCCTCTTTTGAAACCCCATCTAATAACTTAAAACCAACTAAATATGTTGTTGGACTTAAAGTTTTTATTAAAGATATTATTTTAGGAGTAGGTTTAAGAACTATTACTAAGTTATCTTCATAAGATGATATCTTATTACCACTAATAACTTCTATATTCTTAAAAGCATCATCCAAATTGGGATTCTTCCTAACACTTTCTTTAATTCTATCCACAGTAGTAACATAATCAGTTGTATAATCAGATACTGCCATCGAATGAATAAAAACATCTATTTGATTAGTAGTTAATAATCCTTCTATTTTATTCTTTAAATCAATAGTACCTTCAACTTCAATAATTTGTACTCTAGGATCACTTGGTCTTAAAGAACTTTTAGAGCACACATAATATATAAAAACCTCTTCATCTTTTTCTAGTAAATGATTAGCAATAGCAACTCCTAATTTTCCACTTGATGAATTAGTTATTTTTCTTACATTATCAATTCTTTCACTTGTTCCACCAGCAGTAATAATAACTTGTTTCATATCATTCCTCCTTAACTAATTTTTTAACATATTCAATAATTTCTTCATTTTTAGGTAATTTACCTTTAGCTTCATATCCACACGCCAGATGACCAATACTAGGTTCAATGAATCTATAACCATAAGATTCTAATTTAGTAATGTTATCTCTAACAATTGGATTAGAATACATTTTATTATTCATAGCTGGTGCAAATATAACTGGAGCATCAGTAGCCATTATCGTTGTTGATAACATATCATCAGCAATGCCATTAGCTACTTTCCCAATTATATTTGCCGTAGCCGGTACAATTAAGAACAAATCTGCTTTATTAGCTAAACTAATATGTTTAACTTCCATATAATCAGGTCTCTCAAACATATCGGTTATTACTTTATTACCAGATAAAGTTTCCAAAGTTAGTGGAGTAACGAATTCCGTTGCGTTTCTTGTCATAATAACATCAACATTAGCTCCTTGCTGTTTTAAATAACTTACAATACCACAAGCTTTATATGCAGCAATACCTCCAGTTATTCCTACAACGATATTTAAATCTTTAAACATATTATCCTTCCTTTCATCTTCATTTTATTTCTGCTTCATTGATAAGTACAATATATATATGTTATTATATTGATAAGGAGGACTTATAATGAACGTAGACTTAGAATTATATAGAATCTTTTATGTAGTAGCTAAACATAAACACATGACTAGAGCTAGTGAAGAATTACATATATCTCAACCAGCTATTTCTCAATCAATAAAAAAACTAGAAGAACAACTAGGTGGAATTTTGTTTCTAAGAAGTAATAAAGGTATGGAATTAACCGAAGAGGGTAAAATGTTTTACGAATATGTTAAAGGTGCTCTTGAACTTATTAATAATGCCGAAAATGAATTTACTTCTTTTAAAGACTTATCCAAGGGCGAAATAAAAATAGGGTGTTCAACTACATTAACTAAACTAGTTTTAATAAACGCTTTAAAAGATTTTCATCTTGATTATCCTAATATAAACATTAATATTACAAATGATCTAACTAGTAATTTAATAAATGATTTAAAGTTAGGAAAATTAGATTTCGTTATATTTAATGAAAGTAATATAAAAGAAACAAATTTAAATTTAGAAAAGATAACAGAATTAAAACAAGGATTTATTTATAATCCAGATTTCTTTGATGATAATGTAAATACATTTGCAGATTTAAATAAAGTTCCTCTAATTTTACAAAAAGAAGAATCAAATAGCAGAAAATTATTAGACTATCTTGCGCTTCAAAATAACGTTAAATTAATTCCTAAAATGGAAGTTGTGAGCCAAGAATTAATTACTGAATTTACTAATATTGGTTTAGGTATTGGCTTTGCAATTATAGATTTATCTAAAAGAAATTTTAGAAATTTAAAAGAATTAAATATAAATAAAAAAATACCAAATATAAATATTTATTTAGCAACAAATAAATCAGTATCATTAACATTTGCTAGTAAAACATTCATTAGGTATTTAAAACAAAAATAAATATGGTATATTAAAGCTACTAGGAGAAATAAATATGATTACATTAAAAGAATACAAAAATCACTTAATAGAACAATATAGATATGAAATAGATAATGTACCTTCTAAACGCGAAGAAAGAAAAACCAGTTTAGAGAGACAATTTAGTGATGCTAAATTACAAAAAATAATTAATGATACTTACAGTTTTATAAAAGAAGTATTAAGTTACATGGATCAATATGATACGTATTGGGATGTACCAATTCCCGAAGATACAACATCATATATATCACTTAATTTAACAGGTGGTTATCATTCAGATACTTTATATAAAGATGACAAAGGCAGAACAATAAGTCATTATATTATAAGACAAATAATGGGTGATTATTTCTATATAGATGTTAAAGAACAAGAAAGAGAAATAGTTGATGGTGATATAGTTGGTTTTGATTATGATTATTCTCTTTATATGCAAGGATTCCCTAAAAATAAAAATCGAATTTTAAGAAAACTTAATTATGAAACTAATGAACCAACTAATGTAATCTTCTTAGATTTTGATGGTACATTATATGGTATGCATGATCCTGGTCTTCGTAATAATAATGGTACTGAAGAAGAATTACTAAAAACAGTAGAAAAAAGAATTGCTATTTTATCTGATGTTTGTAAAACATATAATTGTAAAATAGTAATATCTTCAGGAGGCAAAGTTAACATAGATGAACATACTATGGAGATAGATCCAGAAGCCGAGTACATCGTTAGATTATTTGATTTATTCAAAAAATATGGTATTGAATGTATTGGTAGAACCCCAGATGTTAGAAAAAGAACATCTCCTAATACATATATAGGTCAATGGAAAGAAGACGAAATAAGATTATACTTATTTAGACATCCTGAAATAATTCATTATTGTGTATTAGATGATGAAGACACAATTAAATTCTTCCATTGGAATGTATCTGATTTAGAAAAGGTTAGAGGACATTTAGTATCTCCTATATATTATAATGAAGAAAATCCTGACAAAGAAGGATTACAACCTGAACACAAAGAAGAAATAGGTAGAGTATTACAAAAAGAAAACGAAATAAGAAAATTAGCTTTAAGAAGTATAAAAGAGAAGTAATTCTCTTTTTTTATGCCAATAATATGAAAAAGATTTCATATATCTATTGAAATTAAAAAAAGATAGTATTATACTAAAGTTGAAATATGAAAAATGTTTCATATAAAGGAGGATATGTGAAATGAACAAAAAATGTACAGCTAATGAATTAAAAATTGGCGACAAAGCAAAAGTACTTGAACTTGATGTATCCAACAAAGAAATAAAACGTCACCTACTAGATATGGGAATAACAAGAGGAGTAGAAATAACTGTAAAAAAGAAAGCTCCAATGGGTGATCCTATTGATATTAGTTTAAGAGACTATGAACTATGTATCAGCAAGAAAGAACTATCTAGTATTCTAGTGGAGGTGATTAAATGAAAATAGCATTAGTAGGTAACCAAAATAGTGGTAAAACTACACTGTTTAATGCCTTAACTGGTATGCATGCCAAAATAGGTAACTGGCCTGGTGTAACTATTGAAAAGAAAACTGGTAAGATTAAAGGAACTAAACATGAAATAACTGACTTACCAGGAATATATTCCTTAAGTCCTTATTCAATAGAAGAAGATATCTCAAGACAATATGTCTTTGATGATAAACCAGATATCATAATTAATATAGTAGATACTACTCAATTAGAAAGAAGTCTATATTTAACTACTCAATTACTAGAACTAGATTCACATGTTATAGTAGCACTTAATATGGCTGACCTTTTAGAAGCTAAAGGAATAACTGTTGATGTAGAAGAATTATCTAAAAAACTTGGTACACCAGTTGTATTAGTATCGGCTATGAAAGAAACTGGTATAGATAAACTATTAGATGAAATTAATAACTTATCTAAAACAAAAGAGATAGAAATATATGATAAAAAAATAGAAGAAGCCATAACAAAAATAGAAGATGAACTTCCTAAAAAAGAAATCCATAAAAGATTTATATCAGTTAAACTTCTAGAAGAAGATAAAAGATTTAAAAAATATAACAATTCTAAAATTGATAACATCAGAAAAAGATTAACTGATTTATATGAAACTGATTTAGAAGAAACAATTGCAACTGAAAGATATGATTTCATATCTAAAACTAGAAAAGAAGTATTTAAAAAGAAAAATAAAACTAGTTTAACAGATAAACTAGATAAGATATTCTTAAACAAATGGTTAGCACTACCAATCTTTGCTCTTATTATGTTCCTAATATATTACTTATCAGTTGGTGTAGTAGGATCATTTACAGTTGATTTAATAGGTGGTTGGTTTGAATCACTAGGAGCAGCAACAGAAGAATGGCTAACTAGTATTGGAACTTCAGAATGGTTAGTATCATTAGTTGTTAATGGTATTATTGCTGGAGTAGGAGCAGTATTAGGATTTGTTCCTCAATTAATTATCTTATTTATTTGTATTTGTATATTAGAAACAACCGGTTATATGTCTAGAATAGCATTATTCTTAGATAAAATATTTAGACGTATAGGTTTAAGTGGTAAAAGCTTAATACCATTTATTGTTGGTTCAGGTTGTTCAGTACCAGGTATTATGGGTGCTAGAATAATTGAAAATCAAGACGAAAGAGAAATGACGACCATATTAACTCCTTTCATACCTTGTAGTGCAAAACTTCCAATCATTTCTCTTTTCGCCGGATATTTCTTCGGTAAAAATTCTGGAGTTATCTCATTCTCACTATATATCTTAGCAATAATAATTATTATTCTAACAGCATTACTAATGAAAAAATTTGTTTATAAAAACACAAGTAGTACATACATCTCTGAATTACCAGAATATAAATTACCAAGTATTAAATATGTAGCTAAAGATGTATTTGATAAAGTAATGGCCTTTATTAAAAGAGCAGGAACAATAATTCTATTATGTTCTATTGCAATATGGTTCTTATTATCATTTAACTTTAAAATGCAATATGGTGTTGAAGTAGAAGATAGTATCCTAGCTAAAGTAGGAGATAAAATAGCAATTGTATTTGAACCAATGTTAGGTGAAAGAAGTTGGGGTGCTACTGTATCAGCTATTCAAGGTTTAGTAGCAAAAGAACAAGTAGTATCATCAATGTCTATTATTGCTGGATTTGGTGAAGAAGGAGAAGCTAATGATATTTTCTCAGAAACATCTACATTTGGTTTTATGAATGCTAAGAGTGCTTATGCTTTCATGATCTTTAACTTATTCTCAGCTCCATGCTTTGGTGCTATAGGTGCTATGGCTAGAGAATTAGGAAGCAAAAAGAAAATGCTTAAAGCAGTTCTATTCCAAACAGCATATGCATGGGCGTTAGCAACAATATTCTATCAAGTATCATCACGTATTCATGGAATTAATATTGCTAATACAGTTATCATATCTTTATTAGTAATAATAATTATTTTAATAATTATAAGAACAAGAAAACATCACGGATGTGAGAATTGTCCTTATTGTGATAAATGTGGTCATTAAAATAGAAAGAAGGTAATATAGATGAACAGCTTTATTGAACTCAAAAACGTTAGAAAAACCTATATTGTCGGAGAACAAAAATTTAATGCCCTAGATGGTGTAGACTTAAGCATAAATCAAGGAGAATTTGTAGTTATTCTTGGACCATCTGGAGCAGGTAAATCTACATTATTAAATTTACTTGGTGGAATGGATAAAGCAACTTCCGGATCAATTAAAATTGGTGAAGAAGATATAGCTAAATATAATGATCAAGAGTTAACAAGATATAGAGCCAACGACGTTGGCTTTATCTTTCAGTTTTATAATATAATGCCAACATTAACAGTAGAAGAAAATGTTAATTTAATTAAAGACGTAACAAATACCTCTAAAGATGCTAAAGAAGTCTTAAAAAGTGTTGGTTTATTAAAACATGCTAATAAATTCCCTCAAGAATTATCTGGTGGTGAACAACAAAGAGTATCAATTGCAAGAGCCATAATGAAGAATCCAGAAGTACTACTTTGTGATGAACCAACCGGGGCACTAGATTCTAAAACAGGAGTAGAAGTATTAAAACTACTACGTGAGCAAGCAGATAATGATACAACAGTAATTATTGTTACACACAACTCTTTAATAGCAGATATTGCCGATCGTATTATTAGAATCAAAAATGGTAAAGTAGAATCAAATGAAATAAATGAACATCCAAAAAACATAGATGAAGTTAAGTGGTAATTATGTTAAAAAGAAAAATGTTTAGAGATATAAAAAATAACCTATCTCAATTTATAACAATCTTT
>JAEEGF010566973.1_pt1 | contig 73875 bp, 60 predicted proteins | sample 9134171 | NCBI WGS metagenome assembly JAEEGF01 (sample SAMN16246542, study PRJNA631951) | gut metagenome | biome: gut microbiome; feature: rumen; material: AP-attached | host: Bos | place: Iran: Karaj | collected 2018-10 | reverse complement strand
TATTGCTCCTGAAATAATGGCCGAATGTGAAAAACTTCCACTGGAAAGGGTTCTGGAACTGGAGAAAGGGGTAAAAACAGAAAACTTCAGTTAAATTTCTTTTGCCAGAAACTATGATAAACTGTTGAACGAACAGCAGAAGGCTTTCATGAAATGCATGCTAAAGCAGAATCAATGTAAAGTAAAAAAAATCCCGGCTACCGTAAGATAACCGGGAAAGGGTTTAGCAGAAAAATGATTATTCTACTGCTGATGCAGACTGAGTTACATTTGTAATTGTACAACTTGTAACATTAAATGTTGTTGAAGGTACATTATCCTTAGTTTCATCTGATGCATAGAGGACAAGCAAGAGACTATTTGCTTCTTGACCCCATGTCATAGTTGAAGTGTCTCCAGGAGCATCATTTGTAAGAGTTAAGTTAAAATCTAAAGTAACTTCTTCATTTGCTGTAATACCATCTGCATTAAGTTCAATTGCATCACAATACTGATACCACCAATTTACATCTGATCCTGAAGCAGTTTTGCCATCTGTTGATGCGGCAAGATATGCTCCAAGATTTGGAAGATCATTATCGAAAGTTCCCGTAAGTTTAATATTGAGTACATCTCCTTGTACAGGATAATGATTAGTATCAAGAATTGATGGCTGAGCCTGTGTTCCCCATAATCCTTCTTCATTTGCATTATCCCATTGGGTAAAAGCAACGGATGTTAAATTAGTACTTTGAATACCATCCCAATTACCATCTTACTCAGCAACATCCCCATTACAAGCCATGAATGACATAGTCATAGCAGCAGCAACCAGAGCCGCCATACCAATTTTAGCAATCTTTTTCATAAAAATTCCTCCTTTATTTATGAAAACGCGTTTTTTAACTCCCTCGATTTTAAAAAAGAACTTTTTTTATGTTCAGGCTCAAGAATCTCAAACCTGTAAATACTTTAATATAGAATTTCCTATCGCGAAACTTGAATTATTATTTAAAATTACTTAAATATTTAAACAAATTACTTTAAAAAGGTCTTTTTTTAGAAATTTAACTAACTTTAAAGAATGTAAATAGTTAGGTAAAATAACAAAAAAGAATTCTAAATTATAAAAAACAATACAAAAAGAAGCATTCTGTAAGTTATTTATGATTTATAAAAAATAAGAGAGTATAATTACAGTTTACTTAAAAAAGAAGTTAAAAAAATAATAAATTAAGTAAAAAAAAGACCAGCCCCTCAAAAAGGAACCGGTCTTTAGAAATATAGGGTAAAAACCCGTGAAAATATGAATTATTTATTTTTATTCAAAATGCGGCTTTCAAATTTACCAGTAGCCAGATCAATAAAACGTACAAAAAGGGAAACCTTGTTTGCTTCATTAAGGTTTTTCCAGATTTTGTCTGTAAGCTGGTCAATATTGCCTGTAAGTTCTACAAGAGCCGGTTCTCCTTCAAAACTTGGAAGTGGATTACCGTTCTGCATGTAAGTATGGATATAGCGGCCAAAACCTGCTTTAGGATTTTCATAGGTGAAAGTATAGCGGTTGGCAGATGAATCATCACCATTATCGCTTTTCAAAATAGACATGGAAATATCAAAGGAACCATTTTCTACATGGAGCAGTGACGAAATGCGGGGTGTGTAATTAGGAGCATCTGGTTCTGCGCGGCGGCTGCGGAGTGACTGTTCAAAAGTAAGTCCTTTTGACATACCTTCGTAGATTGTGTCTGTCTGGTCACCGTTTGTAACAATCGTATCATTTTTCAGAACCCTTACAGGTGCGTAAATGATAAGACTTGGATCTGTAAGCTTTGAAGGATCAAAAGCCTGAGTGCGGATTCCGTCTCCATCCTCTACAAATACTCTGTTTCGGCTGTTTTCGCTGCGACCCATAATCCAGTAAGCGGCAACTGCGTATTTTCCATCTTCAGATTTACCTGCAATGATGCCGCGTCCCGGATATTCATTTCCAGAAAGTTCTCTTTCAAGATTTAAAATTTCCATAAATTGCTCCCGTTCAGGCAGTTTTTTTTATACTCCTGATAATTTTTATTAATATTACCATAAGCCATTTAAATATGCTATATTTTGAGTATGGCAAATATTGTTGATTATCTTGAATGGCGTTCAGACATCACTTTTGATCAGGTGGAATTCAATGTAATTGATTCACTTATTCTCTGTCTGAATGAATACAATTCTTTTAATGATTTAGTTGATTCTCAGCTTTGCAAAAAGGGCGTAAGTCTTAATCAGATATATAAAGACTATTATACAAAAGGAAATGTTCCCAGCCGTCTCCATGTAAATCCTATGGTTAACAGTCAGATGATGAGCTTAATTGAAAAAACTGGCCGGTCAAAGCGCTATGGACAAATCACTGCAACTGGATACAGAAATATAATCGATCTTGAAAAAGATGAACAGTTTTCTGCAATTACCTATTCCTGGGGAAAGGGATTTAAGCGGATTAATTACATAGTTTTCCGGGGTACAGATGATAATATTGTGGGCTGGAAGGAAGACTTCAATTTAACTTTCAAGGAAGTTCCCGCCCAGAAAGATGCCCTTGCTTATCTTGAAGAAGTTGCTGCAAAACTTCCCGGTAAAATTCTTATTGGAGGACATTCAAAGGGTGGAAATCTGGAGATTTACGCTGCTGCCAGATGCAGTGATAAAATCCGAAAAAGAATCGGGGCAATTTATAATTTTGACGGCCCGGGTTTTGATGAGGAGTTTATTCAATCGGAAAACTTTAAGAAAATAAAACCCATAATCCATACATTTTATCCTCAGGAATCAATTGTTGGGATGATGATGTTCCATGATGATGATTACACTATTGTAGAAAGTGAAAAACATCTTGTTGATCAGCACGATCCTTTTAACTGGCATGTAAACCGCAGCACCTTTATAGAAAGACCGGATTTAAATGAAGGCTCAAAGTTTGTAAATGAAACAATGAATAAGTGGATTTATGATCTTAGTCCGGAACAGAGGGAACTTTTTGTAGATGCACTTTTTTCCATTACAGATGAACTTGGGGCCAGAAAAAACGAGGACCTTACTGAAAATGGTTTCAAATCGTTTTTTGGAGCGGTAAAATCTGTTGCAAAACTGGACTCTAAAACCAGAAAGGCTGTGTTCTCAACAATCAGGCTCTTAATGAAATTTGCAAAAGAAAATGTATCCATGCTTAAAAATCATCATTAAAAAAAACTGTAAAAATTAAATAAAAAATCTCTAAAAAGTTGATAAAAGTACTCAATTTATGATAGATTATCTAATCATTTTGTAAATAAAAGAAAAATAATTCTAATTTTGTGTAGAATTCTGAACTTTTATTTATGATATATATAATAAAAGGGGACTTGGAAAAGTTATTTTTTTCAAGGTAACTCTGAATAGTCATTACAAAATATTTATTTATAAATAACGAGTTAGTCTATGAAAATTTTTTTAATGCTCAATTCCTATCAGTCAACTGACTGCCAGGTCCTTAAGGCATTTTTTGCAGGGAAAAATCACGAATTATGCTTTTTTGGGAATTTTTATGAACTTTTTGATGCCATCTCTCATGACGGGCCGCTTTCTGTTGAACTAATTGTGATTGATTATTATGCTTTTGATCACGATTATTTTAATCCATATCAGGAATTGAAAAGAATGGGCTTGAGAATACCCATGGTTTATTATAACGATCCTTATCCCTCCAAGAATCAGCTGGCAGATTACTGGCTTACAAAAAACCGTGATATGTTCAAGAAAATCCTGGATCTGGAAGGGGAGAGAGAACTGCGGGAAGTGCTGGCCCTTCTTCAAAAAGTAAATATTAAAAGCAGCAGGATTTTTTCAGATAAGTATTTTGTTACTCCCCTTAAAATGGAAGAAGAAAAAACTCCCTATGATTACAGCAGAAAGTTCATTCCTCCTCTGGAAATGCATTATGAAAAAAAACAGCATTTTGACATAGAAAAATTCTGCATTAAACATTCCATAGGACAGTCCAGAAGAAAATTACTTGATTTCTTCCACCGTAATCACAAAAAAACTCTGGATGTGAAAACAATATGCCTTTTTATGTGGAACGAATTTTCTGAAAAAAAGGCAAGGCAGCTTTATTCATATATTTATGATTTAAGGAAGGCTTTTAAGGCTGAAGGTGACTACAATCTGTCTCTATCAAGATGCGGCAAGAATCAGTATTCCTTTTTTTGTAACCCGGGGACTTCTCTTTAGTTTGATATGTATAAACCTGAATGAAAAAAGTTTTTTTGCAAACACAGGAGTATTTGTGCTATAATCCATTCGGTTTAGTAAATTAAATTTTAAGGACTTATAAAAAATGAAAAAGAATTCTGCTTCACTGTTTCTTGCTGCATTTGCAACACTGTTTATGTTATCTGCCTGTCAGACATTTAAGGTAAATGTTTCTGAAGAGCCTGTTTTTGTTATCGCATCCGTTCATGCAAATCCTAATCTTCCATGGAAAATTGCAACTTCGGATTTAAGGTCTGATTACAATGAAGACACTGTAGGAAACGGAAGTTTAATTAACAATCAGATTAATAAGATTTTTAATAAGGATGATCCTGAACTGCTGGGAGCACAAAACAGATGTGATTATATTCCTGAATCCCTGGAAAGATATTTTAAGCAGGCTGGGGTTAAATATGTTGAACATTCTGTTTTTATGGAAACAGAAATCTTCAAAAATACAGAAACTTCATTTATGGGTAAGATGGAAAATGAATTACCTGCAACTGATTATAAAAACTGGCCTCACGGTGACAAAAAGCTTGCAAAGGCAATTGCGGAACAGACTGGGGCTGATTATTTGATTTACATCGACGGCTATTTCCAGAAGGAAAAGGTTCGCAACAGTGCACTGGATCTTTCTGCCCAGGCAGATGCAACCCTTCAGATTACTGTTCTTGATAAAACTGGTAAAATGGTTATGACAAAAAGATACAATTGTGATTCTTCCTCAACAATCAAGGCAAAGAGAAGTAAGTATGATCACAATGATATGAATGACCTTTTCCCTAGTGCAATTGACCACTGCATTTCATCATTTGTTTCTGACATTGTTGTAAATGATATTGGCCAGGAGATGATTGATTCGGCTGCTAAAGACATGGAACTTTACGGAGAAGAAGGAACAACAATCACACTTCCTTCAGCAAAGCCTGAAAGCGATAATACTGAAGCTGAATAAATTCCGGGACTATTATTGTTTGATTTCAACGGCGAATTCTTTTTTTAGAATTCGCCTTTTTTTTGCTCAGGCTTGAACATGGCAATGGAATTGAACAAGGCCGGCGTTCCCGCCACAAGTGGCAATCGGGCCAAGCCGTAAATTGACAGATGAAAAACGTAATTTCCTCAGCACGTTCCCTAAATTTTTAAAAATTCCCACTAACCATTAAAAAAGCTAAATTTTTGTGTTATAATATCTGTTATGTACTGTAATGCATTCAAAAAAAAGCAATTTTTTTCAAAACCATTTGACAATAAGTTAGCATTGCCGCAAAATTCACAGCACAGCACAGCACAGCACAGCACAGCACAGCACAGCACTAGTTTTACGCTCTAGCGGAAAACTAGCTAAGCAAGCGAAGCTTGCGACCAGCACTAGCTATAACTCTGCCCGAAACTCTTTTTCGGGCTACGCGTATTTTAAATCAAACATTACAACTTTCTCACCCAGGAAAACCGCCCGTAAGGGAGTCTATGACTTTATCAGTCAAAGGCTTTGCTTTACTGGCTTTTTTATTTAAAATTATATAGGAGTAGTTTTATGAAAAAACTTTTAAAACTTGCCACGCTAATTCTTGGCATGGCATTACTTTCTGTTTTTGCTTCGTGCAATGGAGAAGTAGTAATAAAAGAAGTGGATAGAAAAGCTGATGAAACAGCTCCTTCCTCAGTTACCAATCTTACAGCCACCCCAAAAGACAGTCGCGTTCTTCTTACATGGACAGATGCTGCCGACAGTGACATTTACGGTTATGAAGTAAGCTGCAGCGGAACAAATGCAATCAATCGTGTAGTGCTTCCTGCTTTGGACTCTACCAGCATGATGGTTCCACAGGGAGCAGGCGGAACTTATGTAAGCGGTCTTACTAATGGTACAGAATACACATTTACCGTAAAGACCGTAGACACCAGCGGAAACAAGAGTGCGGGGGTAACTGTAAAGGCTACACCAAAGGCACCTGATGCAGGAACTCTTAAAATTGCCCTTACAGCAGAAGTTCCTCACGAAAACGGCTATGCCGGAAATAAGAGCAATACAAAGGTAACCGTCACCGCAAACATTACAACAGTAAGTACTGTAAAAAAAGTTGTCTGGAAGAAAGAAGGTTCTCTTATTGCAAAAACTCTGCTGGCTGATACAGAAGCCACTGCTGCAACTGTTAGTAATGATAACGCAAAATGGACTTTTGACATTACAGCAACAGATGAGAGTGCAAATGGCATATACACGGTAGCTGCTATAGACGAAGCAGGTCGCGAAGAAGCCGAGCAGATTACAATAGATAACTTTGATTTTACAGCTCCTAAAAAAGTTGAGGTTACAAACGCGGTTTATTCTTCAGATTTGAGAGCAATTATTCTGAACTGGACAGAGCCAGGTGACAGCGACTACGACCATGTAGACATAAGTTTTACAAGCAATGACGGTACAAGTGACAGCACTGCAAGTCAAGCCGCAAGCGTTACAAAGGGAACTGCCAGTAAAACCTTCAGCAGTATTGACGGAGCAAAGGCTTACTACACCTACACCTTTGTAACCTATGACGAGCTTGGAAACAAGGGAGCTGATTACACTTACAAGGTTTCCGTAAATACGACAGTCAATAATATTCCCGAAGGCTTTGTTGAGGTTACAGGAACAACAATAACAGAAAATGAGACATGGACTCCTTCATCAAACGTGTTTGTAAGTGGAAGGAGCTTGACCATACCTGATTTGTATGTGTGCGACCATGAAGTAACAAGGGGCGAGTTCAAGGCTCTCATGGGAACAGACCCGAGCATGGCAGATGCCTATGACAAGGACGGAAACAAGCTTACAGGAGACGATGTGCTGAAAAATCCGGTAAATTATGTGAACTGGTATGCGGCAATCGCTTACTGCAACAAGCTGAGCGTAAAAGAAGGCCTTGACTGTGCCTATACTGTCAGCGGAATAACGGACTGGGAGAACCTTGCATATTCAAGTATTCCGACTTCAAGCAATAGTACATGGAACGCCGCCACATGCGACTTTACTGCCAACGGCTACCGCCTGCCAACGGAAGCAGAATGGGAATGGCTTGCGCGTGGCGAACAAGACTACACCTATGCGGGAAGCGACACTGTAGGTGACGTGGCATGGTATACAAACAACACAAACAATACAGGCTCCAGGAATGTAAAAAACAAGGCTACAAACGGCTACGGACTTTATGATATGAGCGGAAACGTTTGGGAATGGTGCTGGGACTGGTATGGAAGCATTTCGTCTTCTACCGATGCCGCCGGCTCGGCTTCTGGCTCTAACCGCGTTGCGCGCGGTGGCGGCTGGTACAACAGTGCGTCTTACTGCACTGTTTCCTACCGGAACTTCTTCAACCCGTGTACGCGCGACTACGACGGCGGCTTCCGTGTGGTGCGTTCCAGTTCTAACTAAGTAAAAAGCGGTTGCTTTAAAGAGACCGCTTAGGCGGTCGAAAGAAAGCAACCGTAATAACCGCGCGTTGCGCGGTCGAATAAATAATAATTTTTAGAAGAAATAATATGAACGAAAAATTTGAATTGGAAAACGATTTGTTTGTTTCTGTAGAAACTGAATCGAATGGTATTGAGACAAAATACAAATTTACATTTACAGATAATAAAACCAAACAGAGTGGAACAATTTCAATAACAGTAAATCATTTTGAATCGGTTGATTTTGATGATTATACAGCACTTGATATTGCTACAGAAAATAGTAATAAGTCGTTTGATGAATTTTTTGCAACTTTAAAGGATGTTTCAAAAATTAGTGATCATAAAAATATTGCTAAATTTTTACCAATTGCAATAACTGAATTTAGAGATTTGCAAAAAAGAAAATCAAAAAAATAATCTTTAGGTCAAAATCCCAACAAACAAGGTATGACCGGCTCGGCTTCCGGCTCTAACCGCGTCAAACGCGGCGGTTCTTGGAACACAGATTGCGAACTGGTATAGCAATCTGGCGAACAACTGCACCGTGTCTAACCGGAACAACAACAACCCGAACAATCGTAACAATAACTATGGCTTCCGCTTGGTTCGCAACGCCAACTAGCGGTGGCTAGTTCTGTAAGGAAATTATTCACTTCTTCCGCTTACGCGAAAGTACGAATCCGCGCAGTAGACGTGTCATTCCCGCGCTCGACGAGGGAATCCACCAGCATGAGATTGGGGCTGACCAATAAGTATTGTCATGCTGAACTTGATTCAACATCTACGCTATATACAGTGCATAGATTCCGAAACGAGTTCGGAATGACGCTACGCAACGAACTTTTTGGTCAGCCCCAATGACAGATGTGACAAGTGCGGGATGGTTCCTGTTTTGCTGGTAGCTTAACGGCTGTTGAGCCTGCCGAAACCAAATGCGAACGCTGAACAGGAACTTATTTTAGGGAATAAAATTCACTTTTTGGAAAAAATATGGTATAATTTCGGAGTTGGAGGTGTGATTATGACAAATGGAAAACCTGTCATTTTAAAAAATCTTCCCGATACTGAGGGTAAAAAGATTTTGCTCCAAATTTTAAATTCTCCTCGCGTTGATAGGGAGATTCTTCATCAAGAATCCCTTGCATATCAAAGAGAAGAGCTTGCACGCTATTCCTTGCTTTCTAAAAAAGTGGATAAAAAGTAATGATGTTTTTGCCTTTAGAAAATGAGCTTTTTTACTGTCAGCATTTATTTGATTCCGAAATCAATATACAAGAAATACAAAAATTTTCTGTAGAGCAGAAAACAGGAAAAGGTCTGGAACGCTATCTTAAAGAGGCGGCTTCAGACGAAGAAAAAGAAGGTTCTGCCCGAACATATCTTGTAAAGTCTAAGATAACGCATGCAGTTGCCGCTTATTTTACACTCCGTTCAGGCTTGTTTACGGTAAAGATTTCTGATGAATATTTTTATACAATTCCTTCTGCAGAACTTTCTAACTTTGCTGTTAATTCTGCATATAGAAACACTCACCCTGAAATTTCTAAAATTGGTATGACCGTATTTTCTGATTTTATTATTCCTCTTGTAGATTTTTTGCGGTCTTTTATGGGAATACAGGCATTATACATATATGCACTGCCAGAAAGCCAGCTTATAAATCATTACGAAAAAATGGGATTTTTAAGGCTTAGTCCTGAGCAGGAAAAATATGTTCATCAGCATGTAAAGCCCAAGTATGATGATGGCTGTATATTTATGTATCAGATTCTAGGCTAAGCTTTATGTCACAATTTCACTCATTCTTTATAGCCGTAAATGGAGATTCCTCCCCATGCCATAATCAATGTTTTGGAGGGCGTTTTTGAGCGTCTGTTCATCTATCACACTTATGCCTGCCGTAAAGGCAAGGGAACTCACGCAGCGGCCAGATATGCATTTAAATGTGCAGAACGTTCAACCTATTTTTTGAAGCTTGATGTAAGAAAATATTTTGATTCCATTGATCACACGGTTTTGAAAAGCCTTTTGTGCAGGATTATAAAAGACACACGATGCCTTGAATTATTGTTTTCTGTAATTGATAGTTATGTCTCTTGTCATACCGCACCCGATTCGGCATCTCGCGGGCTTCCCATAGGAAATCTTACAAGCCAGTTTTTTGCAAATCTGTATCTTTCTCCCCTTGACCATTTTGTTCTGGAACAGTTAAAGCCAGAAGGAAAAGGTTCGCAACAGTGCACTGGATCTTTCTGCCCAGGCAGATGCAACCCTTCAGATTACTGTTCTTGATAAAACTGGTAAAATGGTTATGACAAAGAGATATAATTGTGATTCTTCCTCTACCATCAAGGCAAAGAGAAGGAACAACAATCACACTTCCTTCAGCAAAGCCTGAAAGCGATAGTACTGAAGCTGAATAAATTCCGGGACTAAGGTTTATTCTTAAATGTTCCTATTGCGTGAAAATTGTATTTCTGATAATATATTTTTCCAGTATGAAGATTGCTGAAGTTTGTTTAGGTATTACGATTCTCAAAGTGAAGAAATCTCTTCATGCTATTATTGTTTGATTTCAACGGCGAATTCTTTTTTTAGAATTCGCCTTTTTTTTTGCTCAAGCGGACATCGGGGCAATCCTGCTGCCGCTTAGCTTAAAGATGTCCGGGCAAGCTCGAACATGATACAGGAGTAAATATATGAAAAGAGAAGACATCAAGAAGGTACTTATTATTGGTTCTGGTCCAATTGTTATTGGTCAGGCCTGTGAGTTTGACTATTCGGGAACTCAGGCGTGTAAGGCTTTGCGGGAACTGGGCTACAAGATTGTACTTGTAAACTCAAACCCGGCTACTATTATGACTGACCCGGTTATGGCCGACGCAACTTATATTGAGCCATTGAATGTTGAACGTCTTTCTCAGATTATTGAAAAGGAACGCCCTGATGCACTGCTCCCTAACCTTGGAGGACAGACTGGTCTGAATATGGCAATGGAATTGAACAAGGCCGGCGTTCTTGATAAATATGGCGTAAAAGTAATCGGTGTAAATCTTGATGCCATTGAACGTGGTGAAGACCGTGAGATTTTCAAGGAAACAATGAAGGCTCTGGGAATTGATACTCCTCGCTCAGGAATTTGTCACACCGTTGAAGGTGCAGAAAAAATTGCTGAAGAAATCGGCTTCCCTCTGGTTGTACGCCCTGCATATACAATGGGTGGTCAGGGTGGTGGTTTCTGCTACAACGTAGAGGAACTTCGCACAATTGTATCAAATGGTCTTGATCTTTCCATGACACACCAGTGTTTAATAGAAGAAAGTATTCTGGGTTGGGAAGAACTTGAAGTTGAAGTTGTCCGCGACTCTAAAAATCAGATGGTTGCAATCTGTACTATCGAAAACATTGATGCTGTAGGCGTTCACACAGGTGACTCTTTCTGTGCCGCTCCATTTATGACAATCGACAAGGACCTGGAAAAGAAACTTCAGGAAATGGCATTCAAGATTGTTGAAAATATCGGCGTAATCGGTGGTACTAACGTTCAGTTCGCTCATAATCCAAAAACTGGCCGTGTAGTAATTATTGAAATCAACCCTCGTACTTCACGTTCTTCAGCCCTTGCTTCTAAGGCAACAGGTTTCCCAATCGCTTTGATTTCTGCAAAACTTGCTTCAGGACTTACACTGGACGAAATTCCATACTGGCGCGATGGTACTCTTGAAAAATATACTCTGGGCGGTGCTCCGGACGGAGATTATGTTGTACTTAAGTTTGCACGCTGGGCATTTGAAAAGTTCCGTGGTACAAAGGATGAACTTGGTACTTCAATGAAGGCTGTTGGTGAAGTTATGGCCATCGGTAAAAACTTTAAGGAAACGTTCCAGAAGGCAATCCGTGGTCTTGAAAACGGACGCTCTGGTCTTGGTTTTGCAAAAGACTTCAATAAAAAGTCTGCAGATGAACTTTGCGAAATGCTTAAAGTTCAGAGTTCAGAACGCTACTTCCAGCTTTATGAAGCAATCCGTAAGGGGGTCCCACTTTCAAAGCTGTCTGAAATCACATATGTTAAGGAATTCTTCCTCCAGCAGATGAAGGAACTTGTTGACCTGGAAGAAGAAATGCTTAAAGAACCAGGTCGTGTTCCTGCTGATGATTTGCTCATTAAGGCTAAGAAAGACGGTTTCAGCGACAAGTATCTTTCAAAAATCCTTAAGGTTGCTGAAAAAGATATTCGTAAGCGCCGCAATGAACTTGGCATTAAGGAAGCATGGCTCCGCGTTCCTGTAAGTGGCGTAGAAAATGCCTGCTACTATTATTCAACATACAATGCAGAAAAAGATACATCTGTTGCATCAGACAATAAGAAGAAGATTATGATTTTGGGCGGTGGTCCAAACAGAATCGGTCAGGGAATTGAGTTCGACTACTGCTGCTGTCATGCGGCTATGCAGCTTAAGGAACTTGGCTACGAAACAATCATTGTTAACTGTAACCCTGAGACTGTTTCTACAGACTATGATACTTCTGACAAGCTCTACTTTGAACCAGTTACTACAGAGGATGTTCTTCAGATTTATGAAAAGGAAAAGCCTTACGGGGTTATTGTTCAGTTCGGTGGACAGACACCTCTTAACATTGCCCGTGAACTTCAGGAAAACGGCGTAAATATCCTGGGTACTTCAATCGACTCAATTGATATTGCAGAAGACCGCGATCTCTTCCGCCACATGATGGAAAAACTTGAAATTCCAATGCCTGAAAGCGGAATGGCAATTGACTTTAATGAAGCAAAAGCTTGCGCAGACAAGATCGGTTACCCAATCATGATTCGTCCTTCTTTCGTTCTTGGTGGTCGTGGAATGGAAGTAATTTATGATGAAGCAACCTTGAAGGAATACGTTGAAAAGGCAGTTGGTGTAACTCCAGACCGTCCACTCCTTATTGACCGCTTCTTAAAGAATGCACTTGAATGTGAAGCAGATGCCCTTGCTGATTCAACTCACGTATACATTCCGGCCGTTATGGAGCATGTTGAACTTGCAGGTATTCACTCTGGAGACTCAGCTTGTGTAATTCCTCCTGTTTCAATCCCTGCTGACAACCTGGCCACAATCAAGGAATATACAAAGAAGATTGCAGAAAGTCTTCATGTCTGTGGTTTGATGAACATGCAGTATGCAATTGAAGACGGAAAGGTTTATGTAATTGAAGCAAATCCTCGTGCCAGCCGTACAGTTCCTCTTGTATCAAAGGTTTGTAATACACAGATGGCCCGCCTTGCTACACGCATGATGCTGGGAGAATCACTTGAATCTCTCGGCTTGAAAGATAAAAAGATTCCTTACTACGGAGCAAAAGAAGCTGTTCTTCCATGGGCCCGCTTCCCTGGAGTTGACCCAATCCTTGGACCTGAAATGCGTTCAACTGGTGAAGTTCTCGGTCTTGCTGAAAACTTCCCTCTGGCATTCTACAAGTCACAGGAAGCTGCAGGTTCTGAACTGCCACATGCTCCTGCTGCCTGGGAAAATAAAAAAGTCCTTATTTCCCTCAGCAACAAGGAAGGTCAGAAGGAACAGGTTCTTGAAATCGGTAAGACTTTGAAGAATCTTGGATTCACTCTGGTAGGAACTCAGGGCACTGCAGATTTCTACAACTCAAACGGAATTAAGTGTGATGTTGTAAACAAAATCGGTGCCGGCCGTCCGGATGTTGTAGATATGATTATGAACAAGGAAGTCTGCCTGGTAATCAACACTCCTAAGGCTAAGAGAAACTATGCCGAAGACCGCAAGACAATCCGTAAGATGTGTCTTAAGTACAAGGTTTCTTACATCACTACACTTGCAGGCGCACTGGCTGCTGTTAAGGGTATTGAGTCTGTAAAGAACGGTATGGGAGGAGAAGGCGGTGTTCGTTCACTCCAAGAGTACCATTCGCTGATTAAATAATTATTTTTCGTAATAATACAGCCTGTCGTGAACTGGAGCATAATTCAGTAAGCGGCAGGCTCTTTTTTTATATTTGACTTATCACGGTTATAATAAATATAGTCTAAAATTAAATAGAGTAAAATCTACTTTACTCTTTTCTCCATTCTGTTTATATTAGGGCAGAGGTAAAACTATGAATAAAAAGCAGACTTGGTCATTAATATTAAACTCTTTGATTTTTCTTTTTACTCTATTTGCAACAGTAAGCATGATTATCGGTTTCGAATTTATGGGTGAAATAAAAGTTCTTTCTTCCGCAAGTTTTAAGGCATTTAAATATTTCACAGTTGATTCCAATGTTTTTGCAGGGCTTGTATCTTTAATTTATGTCATTTACTTAATCAGGTTTTCCAAGGGAAAAATAGAGGCTCTTCCTAAATTTTTAAGGTACCTGAAACTGGCTGCCACAACAGGTGTTACTTTAACAATGCTTGTAACAGTTTTCTTTCTTGCTCCAAGAACTACAACGACCTATTTTGCATATTTTATGAATTCAAATTTATTCATGCATTTAATTACTCCTCTTCTTTGCATAATTACTTACATATTCTTTGAGCCGGGAAAATTATCTTTCATTGAAAGTCTTTCGGGAACTATCCCTATGATTTTGTATGCATTCTATTATCTTCCGAATATTCTTCTTCATCTTGATAATGGAAAAGTCCTTTCTCAGTATGACTGGTATGGATTTTTGTTCGGTGGATTAAATACAATATGGATTGTAATTCCAGTTTTACTTCTGCTTAACTGGGGCATTGCAATTTGTCTCTGGTGGCTGAATAAAAAACTTTCAAAAATCTAAACTTCATCCATTAATAAAACAGGCCGGTCTACAACATGGCAACCGGCCTGCATTTTTTTTTCACATTTTCAATTATGACATATTTTCTTTCGCAACAAGATGCTCTGCTCCGTAAAGTCTGCGGAGTTTAGGCTTTTCGATTTTGCCTGTTGCGTTTCGAGGAATATCTGCAAAGATAATTTCCTTTGGTCTTTTGTAGCGTGGAAGGTCAAGACAAAATTCTTCAAGCTCTTCTTTTGTGCACTCCATGCCTTCCTTGATTTCTACAATAGCTGCAGTTTTTTCTCCCAGACGTCTGTCAGGCAAACCGATTACTGCAACATCCTTGATTTTATCATGTTTACGCATAAAGTCTTCTATCTGAACCGGATAAATATTTTCTCCTCCAGATACAATGACATCTTTTTTACGGTCTACCAGAAAGTAAAAGCCGTCAGGATCCTGCATGGCCATATCCCCTGTGTAAAGCCAGCCGTCTTTTAAAACTTCGGCGGTTGCTTCAGGATTGTTATAGTAGCAGGTCATTACGCCGGGCCCCTTAACGCAAAGTTCCCCAACTTCCCCCTGTTTTACAACCTGATCTTTTTCATCAACGATTTTACATTCCCAGCGGTACCCAGGAACTCCAATGGCTCCCACCTTATTAATATTTTCTACCCCAAGATGTACGCAGCCTGGACCTGTTGATTCTGAAAGACCGTAGTTCGTGTCGTAATCGTGGTTTGGAAAATATCCCTTCCATCGTTTAATAAGAGAAGGTGGAACCGGCTGGGCTCCAATATGCATCAGTCTCCATCTGGAAAGGTCATAATCTTCCAGTTTGATTTTTCCTGCGTCCAGATCATCCAGAATGTCCTGTGCCCATGGAACTAGAAGCCATACAATTGTACATTTTTCCTTTGAAATTGCTCCCAGTATTGTTTCAGGTTTTGTTCCCTTCAGAAGTACTGCCTTGCTCCCTGCAACAAGCGAGCCCATCCAGTGGAATTTTGCTCCTGTGTGATAGAGTGGAGGAATGCAGAGAAAAACATCATCCCTGTCAGTACTGTGGTGTTTCTGCTCCATTTCTGCCGCCTGGGTAAGGCTCTGGTGTTTATGGAGGATTGCCTTAGGAAATCCAGTGGTTCCTGAAGAAAAATAAATTGCACCAAAATCGTCATCAGTAATTTTAATTTCAGGTGATTTTGATGAACAGTCCTGAACAAGTTCACGGTAGCTTTCTGCAAAATTCGGGCAGTTGTCACCAACATATATAAGAAGTCGTCCTTTTGAAAGTTTCTCCGCATGCTGTTCAATACGGCCAATAAACTGCGGACCGAAAACAAGAATATCAATCTGAGCCAGTTCTGCGCAGTAAAGAATTTCATCTGCGTCATAACGGAAGTTAAAGGGAACTGCAATTGCACCTGTCTTGAGAATTCCAAAATAAATAGGCAGCCATTCAATGCAGTTGTACATGATAATACCAACTTTGTCGCCTTTTTTAATTCCCCTTCCAAGGAGCATGTTTGCAAAGCGGTTTGCCTTTTCGTTAAAAACTCCCCAGGTTATTTCCCTGCGGTAGGGTTCAAATCTGGTAGATTCAATAAGTTCGCTTTCCTTCCAGCTGTTTCTTCTTGTGTCATTTTCATCGGGATTAAGTTCAATAAGTGCAGTTTCGTCAGTATAAAGTCTGGCGTTGCGTTCAAGATAATCCATTACTGGCATAAAATTTCCTCTTATTTATAAATAGATGTTACATATTTGCAATAAATATATGGATGAAATTTTACTACTAAATATTTGAAAAAGCAAAAAAAAAACTGTCTCTTTATGAAGAAAAAGACTCCTTCATGAAAAGACAGTTTGATAGAGCAGTTTTATTCCTGCCAGTTATGGTAATTCATGTTAGCATTCGCAGATTGGTGTGAATGTGTCTGCCTTGAGGGAAGCACCACCAATAAGTCCGCCGTCAATATCAGGCTGTGCAAGGAGTTCCTTTGCATTTGCTGCCTTCATTGATCCGCCGTACTGAATAATGATGTTGTCTGCTACATTCTGATTGTAAAGCTTTGCAATGTATGAACGGATGAACTTGTGGATTGCTTCTGCATCTTCTGGAGTTGCAGTCTTTCCTGTACCAATAGCCCAAACTGGTTCGTAAGCGATTGTTACATTCTTCATCTGTTCTTCTGTAACTCCTGCCAGGTCAGCTGAAAGCTGGAATGCACAAACCTGTTCTGCTTCACCTGCTTCTCTTTCACTGAGGAGTTCACCAATACAAAGGTCTACTTCAAGTCCATCATTAAGGGCCTTGCGAACCTTCTTGTTAATAAGTTCATCAGATTCACCGATTTCGTGGCGGCGTTCTGAGTGTCCAAGAATAACTGCCTGACAGCCGATGTCCTTAAGCATTGCTGTAGAAACTTCGCCTGTGTGTGCACCGTTGTCTGTTGCTGCACAGTCCTGGGCTGCAAGAAGGATGTTTGATCCCTTTACAACCTGTGCTACAGCATCAAGGTATACAAATGGTACACCAATCATGAATTTATTTGTTTTTCCCTTGAGAGATGCTACCAGGTCCTGAGCCAGTTTTACAGCTTCAGCCTTAGTAAGGTTCATCTTCCAGTTTCCGGCGATATAATGTGTTCTTGCCATTTAAAAACTCCTTAAAAAGATTTCCTTAGATTTTAATGAAAATAGTGGGGGTTTTCAATAATCTGACAGGCTTTAATTATGGAAGAAATGCATCTTTTCATTAATTGACTACATTCCGGATTTACTGTATATTTATTAACAATTTGCATTAGAATTTATTTAATTTGGAGAAAAAAATGGGTGTTGTTAGAACAATCCTCTTTGTAGCTTTCATTATTATCAGTGTATTACTGGTTCTTATGGTACTTGTTCAGAATGAAGACAATAACGGTATGGGCGGTGTTTTCGGAGGCGGTCAGTCTGCTGCATTCGGTTCACGTTCTGCAAGCGTTCTTACAAAGACAACTGGTGTTTTTGTAGCAATTTTCTTCCTGATTGCTTTCGCTCTGGCATTCCTCAGTTCAGACAGATTTACTGAGGCCGCTTCATCAGACACTGTAGTTGAAACAGCTGTACAGGAAGGGGTTTTGAATTCTGATACAGAAACTGAATCTTCTACAAACTGGATTGACGATGTTCCAGCAGCAGAACCTGTAGAATCTACAGAAGCAGCAGAATCTGCAGCAGAAACTTCTGAAGCTGTTATTGATGCTGTTGAAGAAGCTGTTGAAACAGTAGCAGAGTAATATAGACTTTTATAAAGAACAGCTTTCGTACTTTAATTTTGAGGTACTGGCTGTTCTTATTTTTTTATATAACAGTTAGCCACTGGCAACAAAATTGCGAAGGGGGTGCTTTATGGTTTTAGAACAAGTATTTGCTCCACAGGGAATTATTCTAAATCTTGAAAGTGAAGATAAGGATGAACTTTTTGAGGAAATGCTTGAAGCTGTTGTTAAACTTCAGCCTTCAATTAACAGGGCAGAGGCTTTAAAAGCACTTCATGAAAGAGAAAACAAAATGACTACTGGTATTATGCATCAGATTGCAGTTCCTCATGGAGTTGTTGAAAGTGCAGAAGGTGTAGTGGGTGCAATTGGTATCAGTAGAAAGGGTATAGATTATGATTCTCTGGATAAGGCCCCTGTTCATGTGGTATTCCTTCTTGCCTGCAGTCCTGAAGCTGCTGAACTTCATCTTAAGGTATTTAAAGAACTTGCTGCCGTATTGCAGAATCCTGCCTTTGTTAAAGAAATAATGGAAAAAAAGACTGTCCAGGAAGTTTACGATTACATAAACCAGAAAGAAATGGAAGGTTTTGGTAACTGATTCCTCATCAAATAATCCTTTCTCCATAAAAAACTGCATTTTATAAAAATCTGTGGTGGCTTATGGCAAAAAGTGTGGTACAATCGAGATATGCTGTAAGGAGTGGACAATATGAGCGATGAAGTTGATGTGATCCAGCATCTTATGGAAATTGAGAAGGAAGCTTCTGCAATTATACTCGAAGCCCAGAAAACTGCTGATCAGACAATTTCCCAGGCCAGAACAGAAGCTGAAAGTCAATTCAAAGAAAAATATTCCGTAATTATAGATAAAATTCAAAAAGATGAAGAGTCCAGAAAGGAGCAGATTCTAAAAAAAAGTCAGTCTGCCCTGGAGGAATATAAAGAATCCCTTGGCGGGACACACAAAAACCAAGAAGCTTTTGAAGGTTCCTTAAAGGCTATATTAAGCAGGTAGGTGCCTTTTATGCCGATGGATAAATCAACTGCAGATGCATACATCTATGCTAAAGCAAGTGGAATCTTAGCCCGTTCCTATGTGGGAAAAAGATCATCTCTACTCTTTAATACTAAAAGTCTGGGAGAATTATGGTCCCTTGTTTCAAAAAAAGAAGTTCCAGCTCTTCCAGAAGCACTTCTGGCCCGGGCTCTGGAAAAGGAAGCCCTGCAGGTTTTTATTGATGATTATAAAAAGTTAATTTCCAATTATCAGCAGCCTTCTGAACTTTTAATAAGCCTTATTCAGTTTTATGATTATGATAATCTTAAAGAAATTTCTGCTGCCCTCACTCTTGGTGAAAAAAAAGAGATTGAATATGCAGATATCAGTCCTTTCAATATATTGAATTATTCAGCCTGGCCTGATCTTGAAAAAATGACTGCCGGCGGTCCTTTAAGCTGGTGCAAGACTCCTCCTGAACTGCTTGCTCAGAAAGATAATGATCATAGACTGGACTTACAGTACATTCAGCAGATTTTTACTTCCCTGGAAAAGCTTGATTCAGAATGCAGAAATGATGTAAAGGCTCTGATTACAGAAAACTATATGATGCAGAATGTGCTCTGGGCTCTCCGTCTGCGTCTCTATTATCAGATGACTGATCAGGAAATAATTGAGCTTCTTGCCTATTCAAATGAAGAAAAAAATCCTTCAGATCCTCTGGCATGTGAGGCTGTAAAAATTCTTTCAATCGATCCGGATGATTATGATTCCTGGAAAAAGTGGAAATATGCTTCCATGCTTAATCCTCATGAAGAGGGAGCTGTCTGGTCTGTTGATCCAAGGTGGATTACAAATTCTTTCCGCAGCTATTATGTAAAAAAGGCTTACAGATTATTTCACCGCTTTCCTTTTTCACCCTGCCCATTAGTTTGTTATTTTATATTAAAACGTGAAGAATTAGATACAATACGTACTGCTTCTGAAAGTCTCAGGCTCAGAATTAATCCTTCTGAAGCCATGGTGCTTTCGGGAATTACGGAGGCGAAAAATGGCTAAGACCACCCCGATGAAACTGGTTGAATTAATGGTATACAGGGAAGATATTCACAAGGTTCTTACTTATCTTGGAACTTTAGGAGAATTCCAGTTTAAGCAGGAATTTGAGCTTTCTTCTGACAGTGAAAATCCTTTTACTAAAGTTTTTAATGATTTGACTCAGGCCCGGATTACCCTGGGGCTTCCTGATTTGACTGATTATCAGCATAGTGCAAAATATCCTGATCAGACGGACCAGGAAAGTGCTTCTCATATTATTGAAAAAGTAAGTGAATTAAGGCAGAAAGAGCTTAAAACTAAGGAAGAACTGGAGCATATTGAAAACACATACAAGGAATCTCTTGCTTTCAGTAATCTGAAGGTTTCCTACGGTGAACTGGAAAGTCTTTCTTATCTGACCATGCGCATTGGAAAAATCAATCCGGATAATTTTGATATTCTGAAGGAAAAACTTGGCATGAGGGCTGTACTTATTCCTCTGGGAAATGATAAGTCTAATATTATTGCAGCCTGCTCTAAGAACGGTCGTTTCTTCATGGATACTGAACTTAAGAACTGTGATTTTGTAGAAGTAAAACTTCCAAAGGATTTTAAGGGAATTCCTGATGACGTTCTGGAAAATCTTCTTGTTGAAAAAAATAAAAAGCAGGCTGAGCTGGATGAAATTCTTACAGAAATCCGGAATTTTGCCCAGACTCACAAGGAAATCCTCTATGAAGATTTAGAGAGATTTTCTGTCGGGGCCCAGATTTATGCTGTGGAAAAATCCCTTGAATCAACTGAATATGTTTATAGAATTCAGGGCTGGATTCCTGCATATGAAGTTAAGGAAGTTGCCAGAAATCTGGATGAACTTACAGAAAAGCGTACTGGTTTCAGGGATTATCTTCCTTCTGAAGTTGCATCTGTTGAAAGCGGAGTTGAAAAAGTTCCTGTAAGGCTTAAGCACGGTAAAGTTGTGGGTAACTTTGAAAGAATGATTTTCTCTTACGGGGCTCCTCTTTATGGTACTGTTGATCCTACGCCATTTGTTGCCATATTCTTTACCATTCTTTTTGGAATTATGTTTGGTGATGCTGGTCAGGGCTTTGTTCTTTTACTTGCAGGCCTGCTCATGAGTCTTAAAAAGTTTAAGCTTATGGGATGGGAAAAATTCGGTCCTATCTTTATTTGTATTGGTTTAAGTTCCATGATTATGGGAGTCTTAAATGGAGAAGTTTTTGCAAATGAAACTCTTCTCATTCCCTTCAGCCGCTGGGTAACGGGACTCTTTGGCACTCCGAGAGATCAGATTATTCATCTTATGCCGGACGGAAGCAAGGGCTCAATAATGAATATGTTTATATTCTTTGGTGTAACGATTGGTGTGGGCTTCGTCATTAATTCTGTAGGACTGATCATCAATATCATCAACAATTTTATTTTGAAAAAGCCTGCAAAAGCTTTGTTTGGAAAGAACGGTTTGTCCGGGGCCTTTTTCTTCTGGTATGTAATTTTCTTTGCAGTAAGGCTTGCTGTGTTCAAAGGAGGTCCAAAGATTTATGACCTGATTATTATTGTTGTATCTTTGATTCTTACGGCTTTCTGCGAACCAATTGAAAGAGCTATGAAAAAAGAAAAGCCTGTTTTTGAAAACGGTTTCCTGTCCGGAATTATTTCAGCCCTGGTTGAAATAATTGAAGTGATATCCGGCTACATTTCAAATACTGTCAGCTTCCTTCGTGTTGGGGCCTTTGCTTTGAGCCACGCAGTATTAAGTTTTATTATTGCAATGATGGTTGAAAAATTCCCTGGTGCAGCGGGAATTGTAATTAGCGTTATTGGTAATGCAATTATTATTGTACTTGAAGGAATGATTGTTGCAATTCAGGTTGTTCGTCTTCAGTACTATGAATTTTTCAGCAAATTCTTCAATGAGACTGGCCGGGAATTTAAGCCCTTTGCCTTTCATTATAAGGTTTGCGAAGAAAAATAATTTTTTAATGGAAAAAACTGATTTAATGCAGTTAATATATAAGGAATATTTTAAGAGGTGAATTTTTATGAATAAGAAAATTTTTGTTGCTCTGCTTTTTGCTCTGGTTGGTTCATGGGCCTGCGTATTTGCCCAGGACGCTGCTGCTGAAAATACAGCTGTAGAAACTGCTGTTGAATCTGTTGCTGCTGCAAGTGAAAGTACTGAAGAAGTAAGCGAAGCAAAAAATTCTTCTGATTTAGTTCAGGCTATCAAGTATCTGGCTGCTGCTCTTGCTGTAGGTATTGCATGTATTGGCGGTGCTTCTGCTGTAGGTAAGATTGGATCTGCTGCTATGGGTGCTATGAGTGAAAATCCAGAAGCTTCCGGTAAAGCTATTCCATTCGTTGGTCTTGCGGAAGGTATTTGTCTCTGGGGATTTATTGTAGCCTTCCTTATTATTTTCATGTAATTGGATTTTATGGAATATTTTGTACTTGGCGAAAGGGAAATCGTTTTAGGTTTTAAGCTTGCAGGTGTTGATGGAAAAGAAATCAATAACCGGGAAGAAGCACTTGAAACCTTTAATGCATTAACTGGAAATTCCACAGATAGAATTCTCACGGTGCAGGAAATTCCAAAAATCCTGATTCTCACGGAAGATGTGTCCGACATGCTTTCTCAGGAAGTTCTTGCCTGGCAGTTGAAGGGAAAAGCTCCTCTCATAGTCGAGATTCCCGGATTAGGCGGACATATTCCAGGCCGTAAGACCCTTACTGATTCAATTCGTGAAGCTGTGGGAATTCAGATGTAAAAGCTTTAATTACTTTTATTTTAAATTTTTATTCAGGTTCTTTTTTAGAATGCTGCTAACAGGAAATAAATTAATATGGAAGAATTACGTTCAACAGATATTCTTGATAGTGAAATACGTAATGAAACTAAAAAGAAAGCAGAAAAGATTGTAGACCGGGCAAAAGAAACTGCCGGTAGTCTTCTTTCGGAAGTAGAGGCAAAAGTTGAAGAAGCTCGTCAGGCCGCATTAAATGCCAGTGAAAAGCGGCTGCAGACTTATGAAAAAAATGTGAATGCATCCCTTCCCCTGGAAAAGCAGCGTTATCAGATTTCTTATGTTCATAATTCTCTTGTTGAAGCTATAAATCTGTATCTTGAAAAAGCAGGAGAAGAGGGACGCTTTGAAATTATAAAAGAACTTGCTTTAAGGGTAAAAAATATTTTTTCTTCAGAGACTCAATTGTATGCCCGTACGATTTTCCTGGATAAGGATAAAGTAAAAAAATTACTGGAAGAAATTTTCGGTAAAGGCCGGGCCTTTGTTGAAGAAGGCAGCATAAATCTTATTTCAGATGAAACTGTTGAACTTTTAAAATTTCATGAGGGAATTATTCTTCAGACTGAAGACAGGAAAATAAAGTGCAATCTTACCCTTGATGAAAAAATCAGGGAAATTCTGGATTCCAGTAAGATGGAACTTGCCCTTGCACTTTTTGACGGGAGGCTGCCTTTATGATTAAGGGAAAAGTTACTCGTATTTCAGGACCTATTGTTTATGCCGAAGGACTGGACGGCTGTGGTCTTTACGATGTTGTTGATGTTGGTAAAAATAAACTGATTGGGGAAATAATCCGCCAGAAGGAAGGTAAAGCAACCATTCAGGTATATGAAGAAACTTCCGGCATGCATATTGGTGAAGAAGTTGTTTCAAGTGAAAGGCCTCTTTCCCTTAAACTTGGTCCTGGACTTGTAGGCACAATTTATGATGGAATCCAGCGTCCTTTAAAAGAAATGTTTGAAAAGTCTGGGGCATTTCTTGTTCCTGGAGACCGGACTTCTCCAATCGATTCAGAAAAAAAATGGGATTTTACTCCTCTGTTAAAGGAAGGAGACGAAATAAAAGCAGGTGCTGTTTTAGGTACAGTTCCTGAAACAGGTTCAATTCTTCATAAAATTATGGTACCCCCTTACATAAAGGGTAAGCGCCTTTCCAAAATAGTAAAAAGCGGATCTTACACTGTTGATGAAACAATTGCAGTTACAGATTTAAATGAAGAAATTCAAATGAGTCAGTACTGGCCGCTGCGTAAACCCCGTCCTTTTGCTCAAAAAATGGAAGTCAGTCAGCCTCTTGTTACAGGTTTACGTGTAGTAGATGTTTTCTTCCCGCTGAGTAAAGGAGGAACAGCTGCAATCCCTGGAGGTTTCGGTACTGGAAAAACAATGACTCAGCACGCAATTGCAAAATGGTGCGATGCTGATTTGATTGTATATATTGGATGCGGTGAACGTGGAAACGAAATGACTGATGTTCTTACTGAGTTTCCGAAACTTATTGACCCGAGAACTGGCCGCTCCCTTATGGAAAGAACAATCCTTATTGCAAATACTTCCAACATGCCGGTTGCTGCCCGTGAAGTGTCCCTTTATTCAGGAATTACCCTTGCTGAATATTACAGGGATATGGGAATGCATGTTGCGATTATGGCTGATTCAACTTCCCGCTGGGCAGAAGCTCTTCGTGAACTTTCAGGCCGTATGGAAGAAATGCCTGCGGAAGAAGGATTCCCTGCATATCTTCCTACAAGACTTGCTGAGTTTTACGAGAGGGCAGGTCGTGTTATCGCTCTTGAAGGTGAAGAAGGCAGTGTAAGCGTAATTGGTGCTGTTTCTCCACCAGGAGGCGATTTTTCTGAACCGGTAACCCAGCATACAAAGCGTTTTATCCGCTGCTTCTGGGCACTTAACCGGGAACTTGCAAATGCAAGACATTATCCTGCAATTGGCTGGATTGATTCCTATTCCGAGTACGCAGGTGAAATAAAAGAGTGGTGGGATAACCTGGATCCACGCTGGGCTGAAGTCCGGAAAAGATCCCTGGATCTCCTGAAGAGGGAAGAAAGGCTTCAGCAGATTGTCCGCCTTATTGGTGCAGATGCTCTTCCTGATGCAGACCGTCTTGTTTTGAATGTTTGCGAAATGATAAAAAACGGTTTTCTTCAGCAGGATGCATTTGATCCAGTTGATCAGTATTCAGTTCCTGCTAAACAAATTCAGATACTTCTCCTGATTATGTCATATTACGATAAATCACTGGAAGTGCTTAAAGCTGGTTGTCCTCTTGTTAAACTTGTAGAGCTTCCTGTAAGAAGTGAAATCATCAGGGCTAAGAGTACAGTTGAAAATGAACATCTGGAAAAACTTGACCTGATTAGAAATCATCTTGAGGATCAGATTGGTGAACTTGAGCGAACATATCGCAAGGACAGAATATAATGAAAGGTGTAGAGTACTCAGGACTTAAAGCTGTTGACGGTCCTATTGTTGTAGCGAAACGCAGCGAAAATTCTTTTTATGATGAAGTAGTTTACGTCCGTGATAAATATGGTGAAAAGAAAACTGGCCGCATAATCGATATAAACGAAGAAACTGTTCTGGTTCAGGTATTTGGTTCAACCAGTGGTCTTGATCTGGATGATGCCAGCATTGAATTCCTTGAAGAACCAATGGAACTTAATGTAGGCCGTGGGCTTCTGGGAAGAATCTTCAACGGTCTGGGAAAACCTATTGACGGCTTTCCTCAGATTATTGCGGAGAAAAAGATAAACGTAAACGGACAGCCTATTAATCCGTACGCCCGCCTCTACCCAAGAGATTTTATTCAAACCGGTATTTCTTCCATTGATGGAATGAACACTCTTATCCGCGGACAGAAACTTCCAATTTTTTCAGGAAACGGTTTGCCTCATAATAATCTTGCGGCACAAATAATCCGTCAGGCAAAAATCCGAAATTCTGATGAAGACTTTGTAATGGTTTTTGCGGGAATGGGAATTAAGTATGATGTTGCCCAGTTCTTTAAACATACTTTTGAAGAATCCGGGGTATTGTCTAAAGTTGTAATGTTTCAGTCCCTGGCTGATGCTCCTTCAATTGAGCGTATTATTACTCCACGCTGTGCTTTAACCGCTGCAGAGTACCTGGCATTTGAATGCAATATGCACGTACTGGTTGTAATGACTGACATGACAAATTACTGCGAAGCTCTTCGTGAAATTTCTACAACTCGTGGAGAAGTTCCTGGTCGTAAAGGTTATCCTGGATATCTTTATTCAAATCTGGCTGAACTTTATGAAAGAGCCGGCAAGATTCAGGGTTCAAGTGGTTCAATTACACAAATTCCTATTCTCTCAATGCCAAATGATGACATAAGCCACCCAATCCCTGATTTGACTGGTTATATCACTGAAGGCCAGATCGTTCTTGATCGTGAACTTTCAATGAAAGGTATTTATCCTCCTGTAAGCGGTTTGCCTTCTTTAAGTCGTTTGATGAAGGATGGTATTGGAGAAGGCATGACTCGTGATGATCATGCTGCAGTTTCCAGTCAGCTTTTTGCGGCCTACAGTAAAGTTAAGTCCATCAGAAATCTTGCATCAATTATTGGGGAAGAAGAATTAAGCGACCTGGACAGACTTTACCTTAAGTTTGGAAATCAACTGGAATCCCGCTTCTTTACCCAGGGGGAATATGAAGACCGTTCTATTGAAGAAACCTTAAATCTGGGCTGGGAAATTCTAAGCATCCTTCCTGTTTCCGAACTGTATAGAATTAAGGAAGATTTGATTAAAAAGTATCATCCTGCATACAAAAAGTAGAGGCTGAATGTATGGCAAAATTAAATATTGCTCCTACAAAATCAAATCTTCTCTCCCTGAAAGAACAGCTTGCAATCAGTACAGAAGGATATGACTTACTGGAACAGAAAAGGGAAATTCTGGTAATGGAACTGATGCACCTTGTTGAAAAAGTTAAGCTCCTGGAAGACAAAATTGATAAGTGTGTGGATAAGGCTTATCCTGCATTAAAACGTATGCTCCTTTCTGTAGGCGGTGACCGGGCAGAAAGAATTGCCCATTCTGTCAGCTATAAGTTTCAGATAAAAGAAAGTGAAACTGTAATTGCAGGAATGCCTTTTACTTCAATAGATGTTAGTCTTCCAAAAAAACAACTTTTTGAATCCTTTTTTGGAACCTTTGCAGATACTGATGAAGTTATGAGTGAGTTTTTTGAATTGCTGTCTCTCCTTACACAAATGGCTTCAATCCGTACAATAGCCTGGAGGCTGGCTCTTGAAGTAAAAAAAACTCAGAGAAGGGTAAATGCATTGGACAAAATGGTAATTCCTCAAAGCAAAGAAACAATTAAATATATAGAAAGTGTCCTTGAAGAAAGAGAAAGGGATAATGTATTCGTTCTGAAATCTTTAAAAAATCGGCAGGAGGAGAAATGATTAAACCTTTATTTCAAAAAGTTTTAATAGCTTACGATGGCTCTGTTTCGTCACTTCATGCAGTGCAGTACGGAATCATGATGGCAAAAATCTATAAATGTCAGCTTAAGGCTGTTTATGTTGTAGATGATGCCAGCATAAAAAAACTTGTTCTTTCAAAATTTCTGGTTTCAGATGAAGGGAATAATATGAGGGAGCATCTTCTTTCTGATGGAAAAAGAAATGTGGAATATATAAAGGAACTTGCCAGAAAGAAGAATGTAAAACTGGAAACCGAAATTCTCTCTGGTTCTGTCTGGGCTGAAGTCGTAAGGGCTGCCGGGGAATATAAGGCGAACTTGATTCTGCTTGGTGACAGCACTGACACATCTTCTACAGATTATCACTCAAAAATGAAGAAAGGAGCCATTGAAATTGTTGGTAATGCCGGCTGTTCCGTATTAGTTGTAAAAGAACCTTATGTTGAACAGTTGTTTAAGCTTTGCTGATGATTTCTTACTTTCACCTTAACTGAAAATTCTCTTAAGATAGAAAAAATTTACCTGAAAATATCTTTTATCTCTCTAAAAAAAAGTGTAGTATTCTTTTTGTAAAACATATTGCATAAAGCCTTTGGAGGAATAGTATGATTGAAAGAAACCCGGGATTTTCTAATTTACAGGCAGGTTATCTCTTTCCGGAAGTAGCAAAGAGAAGAAGAGAATATCAGGCAAAGCATCCTGATGCTAAAATCATCAGTCTTGGTATCGGTAATACAACTGAACCTCTCACTCCTCACATTACTAAAGCTATGGTTGATTACGCTAAATCTCTTGCAACAGCAAAGGGATATTCCGGCTATGGTGATGAGCAGGGCCTTACAGAACTTCGTGAAAAAATTGCAAACGTATACTATCCAAAAATGGCTTCAGCAGATGAAGTTTTTATTTCTGATGGTGCAAAATGTGATATTGCAAGAATCCAGACTCTTTTTGGAAAAAAGGTGGAAGTTGCAGTGCAGGATCCTGCCTATCCGGTTTATGTTGACGGAAGTGTAGTTGTTGGTGCTGCAGGAAAAGCTTCAAAATCCGGCTACAAGGGAATTACCTATCTGCCATGTACAGCAGAAAATGATTTCTTCCCTGATTTCAGCAAGGTTAAGCCTGATTCCCTGATTTATTTTTGTTCTCCAAACAATCCTACCGGAGCTGCTGCTACTAAGGCTCAGCTTAAGAAACTTGTTGATTTTGCCCTGAAGAACGGCTGTATTATCATTTATGATGCAGCATATTTTGCCTTTATCCGCAATCCAAAACTTCCAAAGACTATTTACGAAATTCCTGGTGCAAGAAAATGTGCAATTGAAATTAATTCCTTCTCAAAACTTGCAGGATTTACAGGTGTGCGTCTTGGCTGGTCTGTTGTTCCTTCACAGCTTAAGTTTGCTGATGGTACTCCTGTTAAGCAGGACTGGAACCGTGTTATGACAACTCTCTTTAACGGTGCATCAAATATTGCCCAGAGAGGTGGACTTGCAGCCCTTGATGAAGAGGGGCTTAAGGAAACAAAGGGTCTTGTTGATTATTATCTGGAAAATGCCAGTCTTATGAAGGAAACTCTTACCGGACCAAATTTCAAGGAAGCTGGGGTAAAAGTTTTCTATACAGGTGATTCACCATATCTTTGGGTTCAGTTCCCTGGAATGAAGAGCTGGGATGTTTTTGACCGTATTCTTGATGAATGTCACGTGGTCACAACTCCAGGTTCAGGCTTTGGTCCAGCAGGGGAAAGCTATATCCGTTTCTCTTGTTTCGGTCACAGGGCTGATATTAAGGAAGCTTGCAAAAGACTGTCTAAATTCATAATTAAATAGTAGAATTTTGCAAAATTTGTCACATTTTATAGGTTTTGGGTTGGGGATTTACCTATAATATGTGTTATAATTATAAATAGATTGAGGTTTTTACTCTGGAGATGAAGTTTATATAACAGGAATTTTTAGAGTTTTAAACTTGACTATTGTTGTTAAGAGGTTAAAATATATTTTATGAGTGATTATCTTGACGCAAACAATGAGGAATTGCTTAAAGATTTCTTTTCTGAAGCAGAACAGCAGGTAGAAACTCTTGAAAGTAATATCCTTGTTATAGAAAATGACCCCTCAAATCATGATGCCATTGATGAAATTTTCCGTGCGGCTCATACCTTAAAAGGTGGATCTGCAACTGTAGAAATGACTGAACTGGCTTCATTCTGTCATGATGTCGAAGATTTGCTTGATGCCATTCGTAGTGATACTGTCAGTGTAAATGAAGAAATTGTAGACGTCCTCCTGAATGCAATTGATACAATTAAGGCAATGCTTGAAGCAAGAAGCGGCGGTTCAATTTACCAGGAAGATGTAAGTGGCATTGTTGCAAAGATTGAGTCATTTATTCCCAAAAAAGATTCAAAGAAGGGTGGAGCACCTAAAGCTGATCTCTCAAAATATGCACCAAAGAAGCCGGCTCCAAAACCAGCTCCTGTTCCACAGCCTCAGGCTGCAGGGGGAGATTTGCCTCCTTTACCATCTCTCTCAGAAGATGAATATAATGAGCTTAAGGAAGCAACAGAAGAAGGCTGTAAGCTTTGGACTGTAAATGTTACTTTTGATGAATCAAATCCAATGAATAGTGTTGGTGGAATCCAGGTATTTGCTGCTTTGAAAAATGTTGGTTCTGTTCTTAAGACAGTTCCAGATTTTGAAGAGCTTTATGGTGATGAATTCCACTATCAGGTTGTATATTACGTTTCTACAAATAATACACAGGAAGTTCTTGAAGATACATCCTTCCTTGATGATGTAACCCTGGCTTCAGATGCAAGGGAAGTTACTGATTCAAATTACATGGGCGGTGGTTCGGCTGCTCCAGTTTCAACTCCTGCAGCACCTGTTCAGAAGGCCGTTGTAGAAACTGTTCCTGAAGAAGATGAAGTAGAAGAAGAGACAGTTGTTCCTGAAACAAGCTCTGCTGTTCAGCAGGCAGAAAGTGCACCTGTTAAAAAGGCTGCACCTGCTTCTCACGTGGCTGCACAGACTGGTTCAATTCTCCGTGTTGACTCTAAGCGCGTTGATAACCTTATGAACCTGGTTTCAGAAACTGTAATTACAAAGGCTGCCTTTAACCAGAACGGTCTTAAGATGGCCGATCTTCAGGTTGAACTTCAGAATCTTAATGCTACATTCAAAGAAAAACAGCATTCTCTTATGGAAGAAATTCCAAAGTACCTGGAAATGGTTAAGAATGGTGTTTCTCCAAAAGAAATCAGGGCAAAAATCAATGAAGAATTCGGATCAATGGGTAACTGGTTCGATTCTTTCGAAAACGAATTCAAGGTTAATTCTACAAAATATCGTTCTACAACACAGAATCTCGGTCGTATTTCAAGTGAACTTCAGGAAGGCGTAATGAAGATCCGCATGGTTCCAATCGGAACTGTATTCAATCGCTTCCCTCGTGTAGTTCGTGATTTAAGCCGTGATCTTGGCCGTAAGGTTGAATTGATTATTGAAGGTGAAGATACAGAACTTGATAAGACTGTTGTTGATGATCTTCTTGATCCAATCATGCACTGTGTAAGAAATTCTGTAGACCACGGTATTGAAGATCCTGCAGTACGTAGAGCAGCCGGTAAAAATGAAACTGGTAAGCTCTGGCTTAAGGCTTCAAACGAAGGTAACCAGATTGTAATCGATATTATCGATGACGGTGAAGGTATTAATGTAGAAAAGGTTAAGGAAAAGGCAATTAAGAAGGGGCTTATTTCACCAAATAAGAAACTTTCAAATCAGGAAGCCTATGACCTTATCTTTATGCCAGGTTTCTCTACAAGTGACAAGATTTCAAATGTATCAGGCCGCGGTGTAGGACTTGACGTAGTTAAGACAATGGTAGAAAAACTGAAGGGTACAATTTCTGTTACTTCTGAAAGAGGTAAGGGATCAAAGTTCTCAATCAGACTGCCACTTACACTTGCTATTATTCAGGGTCTTCTTGTACGGGTTGGAAAAGAAGTTTACTCTATTCCAATTGCCAGCGTTATTGAATCTCAGCGCGTAAAGAAAGATTCTATTAATACAATTGATAATTATGAAGTATTAAATGTCCGCAACGAAGTTATTTCAATTCTTCGTCTCAACAGACTGTTTAATATTAAGACAAATGATGAAAGTGAATATTGCTTCATCGTTATAGTTGGTTCTCAGGAAAAGAAGATTGGTGTTATGGTTGATGCTTTAATCGGCGAGGAAGATGTTGTAATTAAATCTCTCCGTGACCGCTTCACAACTTCTCCTGGAATCGCCGGTGCTTCAATACTTGGTGACGGTTCTGTTTCACTGATTATTGATGTAAGTCAGCTCCTTGAATTAGGTGTTCGTCAGGAATTGAGTGCACAGCAGCTTCGTGAAGAAGAGGCCGTGAGAAATTCATATGGCAGAGCATAGGACAGAGGTTAAGTATGGCTACAATTAATGAAAGATTGCATGTTCTTGCTAGCACCACTGAAAGAGCCGATAAAGGCGCACTTACAATTCAGGATCTTGAAGAACAGAAGAGAAAAAATACAAATGTTGATTACAAGATGGTAACTTTCAGCCTTGCTGGAAAGGACTATGGTATTGACATTATGAAAGTTAAGGAAAGGGCTAAGGCAAGCGCATTTACTTATGTGCCTAATACACTGCCTTTCGTACTTGGAGTTTATAACCTTCGTGGTGAAATTATTCCAGTAATTGATCTTCGCCTTTTCTTTAATATTGAGGTACCTCCTCACGAAGAAAATGAACTGGAAAATATGCTTATCGTAACTGTTGGCGAACAGACATACGGTGTAGTAGTAGATTCCATTGATAAAGTAGTAGGAGTTCAGAAGAGCACAATTCAGCCTCCACACCCACTTTTTGGTGATATAAATATTAAGTATATTTATGGTGTTGTAGAAGCTGAGAAGAGACTTTACATTCTTCTTGATATTGAAAAGATCTTCGGTGTACAGAGTGCAGATGAAGAAAAGAAGCTTCAGGAAGAAGTAAAGGAGCAGATGAAGCTTAGGCAGGAAGCTGCAATTGAAGTAGCACAGCAGGAACAGAGTAGAACTGCACCTAAGGCTCCAAAATTTGATGAAGCTTCCAAGTCTGAAAGTGCAAAAGCTCAGGTTCAGGCTGAAGAAAATAAGAAGAAAGAAGTTGATCTTAATTTTATTGCTGATTCACTCCTTAATCTTAAAAAATTTGTTCTTAATGCAGTAAATGAAGAATGGGCAAGAAAGCGTTATGCAGAATGGGCTGAAGAAAGAGGAGAAAAGAATACTCAGCTTTCAAGCGAAAATGATGCAAATGCCTTCCTCAGCACTTTCTATTCTCCATGCAATGAAAACTGGTGGTCAGAAGAATATGCTGAAGCTGTAAAGGCTGCTCTTCCAAATAATGCTGCAAAAAATATTGTTGTATGGAACCTTGGTTGTGGTAAGGGTTACGAATCATATTCACTGGCTTGTGTTCTTAAACAGCGCTACCCTGGAGCTCACATCCGTATTTATGCACACGATGTAGATTTACTGTCAGTATCTAATGCTCCTTTGATGACTGTACCTGATAATCTTGCTAACGGATGGTATGCACCCTACTTGTCAAAGACCGTAAGTGGTGATTATACTTTCTCAAAAGAAATCAAAGACATGATATTATTTGAATATCACAATGTTGTTAATTCGAATAATTTACCAGATATTGATGTTATTTTTGCAAGAGATGTGATATCATTTATACCTGAAACATCACAGAAAGTCATTTTTGACGAATTCAGTGAAAAGATGAAGGGGAATGGTGTTATAATTGTTGGTGCTAATGAGGCACTTTCAATTCCTGGCTGGAATGCAGAACCAGCTGGAAACATTACAGTTTATAAAAAATAAATATAATCGATTATATTTATTATCAAATAGGGGGAATTAATGAGAGTCGAATATATCAATCCATTCGTTGAAACTTCATATCGCGTACTCAAGGAAGTACTTGGCGGAGCAGATGTAAAAAGAGGTGATTTATACCTTAAATCTACAGCAATGCCTGTTATGGGAGTTGCTGCCCTGGTAGGTCTTGCAGGAGACGTGGAAGGTCGTGTATTATTTGACATGACATATGAAACAGCCCTTAACATTGCTTCTAAAATGAATGATGAAAGGCTTTCTGAATTTGATGATCTGGCAAAGGCAACAATTTCAGAACTTGCTAATCTTATTACTGCTCAGGCTGTAACAAAACTTCACGAACTGGGATTTAAATTTGACCTTACACCTCCAGCACTTTTTGCCGGAGAGAAAATGGAAATAGCAGCATTGGGTGGAACAAATGAGAATGTTGAAGCTCTGATTGTTCCTCTTATTACTGAATTCGGTAAAATCGAAGTAAACGTTGCAATTCGTGAGCGTACTTGATAATATACGATTTTATGTGGATTAAAAAAGGGTATAATATAAGGAGAATATAGTATGAAGACTAAACAGGATTTTCCATCAATTAACGAACGTCCGCCAGAGGGGTTAAAGGATGACGGAACTAAGTTTCGTGTATTGATTGTAGATGATTCTGCATTTGTTGCAAAGCAGCTTACACAGATTCTTTCTAGCGACGGTTACGAAATTGTTGCAACTGCAGCTGACGGTAAAGAAGGTGTAGATAAGTACAAAGAACTTTGTCCTAATGTTGACCTTGTAACAATGGATATTACTATGCCTCGCATGGATGGAATTACTGCTCTGGAACAGATTGTTGCTTTCGATAAGAATGCGAAGGTTGTAATGGTTTCAGCACTTGGTAAAGAAGAACTTGTTAAGAAGTCACTTCTGGCTGGTGCAAAGAACTATATTGTTAAGCCTTTGGATCGCAAAAAGGTTCTTGAAAGAATTGCTTCTTCAATAAAATAATAGAGTAATATCGATTTATACTGACCTTTAAGATGGCATTAGACTTTTGTTTAAATGTTGAATTATCGTTTAATGGATTCGACTTTTTTCAGGAAGGTTTGATTCTGTCTCATTGTCAGTTATAAAAGAATTTATAATCCTCAAATACAAGCTGACTTAAATACTGTAAAGGTTTTTAAAGTTGGCTTTTTTGAGTTTTAAAAATTATAGACGAAATTCTCCTTATGATTTATAATATATAATATGGGTGGAATAAGTAAAAAAACAGAAGCTTCCGCAAAGAAGACTTCTAAAACTGCAAAAACTACAAAGACTACAAAAGCTGCTTCCAAGTCAAGCACAGCTAAAAAGGATGAAGCTAAAGTTGAAAAGGCTTCTGGAAAATCTTCTGTTAAGGCTAAATCTGAAACAAAAGAAAAGCCTGTGAAAGCAGAATCTCTTCCTGCTAAAAGTGCTGAGAAAGTAAGCACAAAGAAAGTTGTAAAAGATTACGATGAATCTCAAATCAAACATCTTAATGCTCTGGAACACATCCGTTTAAGATCCGGTATGTATATTGGACGTCTGGGGGATGGTTCCAATCAAAATGACGGTATATACGTATTACTTAAAGAAATCATTGATAATGCCATAGATGAATTTATCATGGGTTTCGGTAAAAAAATCGATGTAAGCATAAAAGACAATCGGGTAAAAGTCCGGGATTATGGCCGTGGTATTCCTCTTGGAAAAGTTGTTGAATGTGTATCAGAAATCAATACAGGTGCAAAATACAATGACGAAGTTTTCCAGTTCTCTGTTGGTATGAACGGTGTTGGTACTAAAGCTGTAAATGCACTTTCCTCTTATTTCAGAGTTGTTTCCATTCGTGACGGTGAATGTTGTGAAGCTGTTTTCGAAAAAGGTAAAATTGTTTCTGACCGTAAAGGTAAGATGAAGGAAAAGCAGGCTAATGGTACCTACTTTGAATTTGTTCCTGACACAGAAGTTTTTGGAAAATATAATTACAATCTTGAATTTGTAGAAAAGCGAATCTGGAATTATGTATATCTTAATGAAGGATTGACTATCAATTTTAACGGAGAAAAATATCATTCTGATAATGGTCTTTTTGATCTGTTGAATAATGAGATGGAAGATGAAGCCCTTTATCCTATTGGTTCTTATGTTGGCGAACATATCCGTTTTGCTTTTTCACATACAAATGCATACGGTGAAAATCATTTTTCATTCGTAAACGGACAGTATACTGCTGACGGAGGTACCCATCTTAATGCTTTTAAGGAAGGTTTTGTTAAGGGGGTAAACGCCTTTTACGGTTCTAACTTTAAAGCAGAGGATATCAGGGACGGTATGGCCAGCGCTGTACTTGTAAAAGTAAAGGATCCTGTTTTTGAATCTCAGACAAAAAATAAGCTGGGCAATACTGATGTTCGCGCCTGGATTGTTCCTGAAGTTCAGTCTGGATTAAATGACTGGCTTCACCGCAATCCTGAAGCTGCCCGTAAACTTAAAGAAAAAATTGAGGCAAATGAAAAACTTCGTACTGAATTAAGCGCAGTAAAGAAAGAGGCAAAGGAAGCTGCTAAAAAAGTTTCTGTCCGAATCAAAAAGCTTAAGGACTGTAAATATCATGTTCAGGATGGACCAAAGGGTGCTAATTCAATGATTTTTATCACTGAGGGAGATTCTGCTTCCGGAACAATGACTCATTCCCGTGATGCAAATTATCAGGCTATCTTTTCTCTTAGAGGTAAGCCTCAGAATATGTGCGGTAAAAAGCAGGCTGATATTTATAAGAATGATGAACTCTTCCAGCTGATGATGGCTCTTGGAATTGAAACTGATGTAGAAAATCTTCGTTATTCAAAGATTGTAATTGCAACTGATGCGGATAACGACGGCTATCATATTAGAAATCTTGTAATGACTTTCTTCCTTGGTTTCTTTGAAGAACTGGTTACAACAGGAAGAGTGTATATCCTTGAGACACCACTTTTCCGTGTAAGAAATAAAAAGGAAAATATTTACTGCTATAGTGAAGAAGAAAGAGACAAGGCCCAGGCACAACTTGGTAAGGGAGCAGAAACAACACGATTCAAAGGACTTGGTGAAATCAACCCTTCAGAATTCCATCAGTTTATTGATCCTGAAACCATGCATTTAACGCCTGTTGAAATTTCTCAGCTTAAGATGGTTCCAAAGCTGCTTAATTTTTATATGGGTAATAACACACCTGAACGTCGTGAATTTATTGAGAAGCATCTTCTTCAGGATATAGATGCTTAAGAATGGCGGTCAAAAATAATAAGGAAAAACTATGGCTTTTGTAAAAAATCTTTTTGATAAAAACTTTATTGAATATGCAAGTTATGTAATTAGGGATCGTGCCATTCCTGATCTTGAAGATGGTCTTAAACCTGTTCAGCGAAGAATTATGCATACACTGTTTAAGATTGATGATGGACGTTTCCACAAAGTTGCCGGTGTTGTTGGTGAATGTATGAAATATCATCCTCACGGTGATGCATCAATTGGCGGCGCTTTAGTTGTACTTGCAAACAAGGGAATCTTTATTGACCGTCAGGGAAACTTTGGTAACCCTTATACTGGTGATGAAGCATCGGCTCCTCGTTACATCGAATGCCGTGTAAATCCTCTTGCAAAGGATTTTCTCTACAATCCTAATATTACTCAGTATGTACCAAGTTATGACGGACGCAGTGAAGAACCTGTTGTTTTCCGTGCAAAAATTCCTGTAGCTTTAATTATTGGTGCTGAAGGAATTGCGGTTGGTATGAGCACAAAAATTCTCCCTTACAATATTAAGGAAGTTCTTGAAGCAGAAAAGAAATGCCTTAAGGGAGAAAAGTTTGAGATTTATCCTGACCTTCCTACTGGTGGTTTGATTGATGTAAGCAACTATAATGATGGAAACGGAAAAATCATTACCCGTGCAAAATTTGACATGAGTGATGAAAAAAAGATTGTCATTACTGAACTTCCTGTTGATTCAACTTCAGATACCTTAATGCAGTCAATTGAAAATGCTTACAAGGCTGGTAAAATTAAGATTTCATCTATTGATGATTTTACTACTGATCATTGTCATATTGAAATTAAATTGCCGAGGGGTGTTTACGCAAAGGATGTTGAAAAGGCCCTTTATGCATTTACTGACTGTGAGAAGTCAATCAGTTGTCAGATGCTGGTTATTAAAGACAATATGCCTGTGGCAATGTCTGCAACTGAAATCATTAAATATTATGCAAAAAAACTTACTGCAATAATCAAGGACGAGCTGGAATACGAAAGGGCAAAGCTTACAGAAGATCTTCATGCACGTACTCTTGAAAGAATTTTCATCGAGGAAAGAATTTATAAAAAAATTGAGCAGATGAAAACTGCAGAAGCTGTAAACAAAGCTGTTATTGACGGATTTAAGCCTTTTAAGAAAGAACTTATCCGGGATGTTACAGACGAGGATGTTGAAAGCCTTTTAAAAATTCCTATCAGAAGAATTTCTCTTTTTGATATTAATAAAAACCGCGATCAGGTTAATGCAATTAATGCACGCCTCAAGGAAATTGCTAAAAGATTAAAGAATCTTACTGCATGTGCAATCGAATATCTTGATGGAATGCTTGCTAAGTTTAAAACTGAAGATCTTGAACGTCATACAAAGATTGCAAAATTCTCTGCAGTTGAAGCAAAGACTGTTGTAAAAAGAGATACTGCCCTCCGCTATGACAACGAAAGGGGAAATCTTGGAACTTCAGTTTCCGGAGGAGTTGAAATCTGTAAAGTTACTCCTTATGACAGAATTCTTTTTGTTCGTAAGAGTGGTATTTTTACAGTTTGCGATGTTCCTGATAAACTTTTTGTTGATAAGGGAATGTGGTTCTGTCAGGTTGCGGATAAAGAGGTAATCAATAAAATTCTCTTTACTGTAATTTATCAGGATCCAAAAACAAAGCAGGCTTACATTAAGAGATGCCGCGTAAACGGCTGGATTATGAATAGAGACTACATGTTTGCTCCAGACGGAATGGAAGTTCTTCATGTAGATACACGCGACAAGTTCAAATTCAAATTGAAGTTTGTAAAGAAACCTAGAATTAAAACCCTTGAGGCAGAATTCAATGCATCAAATTTTGATGAAAAAGGTTTAAAAGCAAATGGTATCCGTCTTGATACAAAAGAAGTTTCTGGAATTGAAGTAGAAACTGATCCGGATCAGATGAAGCTTTTCTAATTAATAAAAGTTAATAAAAGGAAAAACAATGAATTCTATAAAACCAGATATTAAAGAAATGGCTGCAATTGTAAATGATGAAATTGCTGGAAGCAAGAACAAGGCTGTCTTTTCAGTTTTGATTTTTACTCTGCTGAGAACACTTCTTAGTGTTATTTCAGTGATTCCTGTAATGGCTGCATACATTACAAATTCTTCAAATAAACTTCCTGTTTTGATTATTACATTTGCTGTGTCTTTTATTGTACAAACCTTGCTTGGCGTGATTCAGTACGGTCTTACATCTATTTTTGACCTGCTGACAAAAAAGGAATTTGTTACACTGGGATTTCTGTTTATTGGCTTTAAGAAAGATCAGAAAAGAGTTTTCATTACAACAATTTTGTATAATCTTTTTCTTATAGTACTGATGGTTATCCTGGTTCTGGCTGCTTCATCTGTTTTTTATAGTACTCCTCAAGGTCAGAATGCCTTAATAGCTTATTCACAAACAAAGGATTTTTCTGCATTGAATACTTTCATTCAGTCCTTTTCAGTAGTCCTGATTTTTGTAATTCTATTACTGGGAATTTTGCTTTTTCCTTTTGTTTTCAGATATCTTAATTTGATTAATGACAGCAACATTTCATCTGGAAAAGCCCTGTTTGAAAGTTATTCATTTACACTGAAGCATTTTTTCAAATACATCGGCCTTTTGATTTATTCCACAAAAATTCCACTGGCGGTATTTGTTATTTGTAATGTGGTTTCATACTTTATTCCGGAGCAGCTATCATTTTTAAGTTCTATAATTTCAATTGTTGCCTTCATTGCAGAAATCAATATCCTTGTACGGGTTAATTTTTGTAATGTGATTTTTTACTATTCTTACAAAAGACCTCAGGCAATTTTTAAGAATTATGAAGAAGAAAACAATGATAACGATACAAAACTGTTAGAGAGAAGTTCAGAAACTGATGGAGAAATGGATTCAGAATCCTGATGAACTGAATGAAAGTTTTACTGGATTATTGTGAAAACCAGATTATCATTAAGAACTCCCGTTTTATATCAGAAGCTTTTGTAGTTACCAGCGCAAAAGAAGCAAGAGAAAAACTTCAGGAACAGAAAAAAAAGTTTTTTGATGCAACTCATGTCGTTCATGCGTTTGTTACAGGATTAAAGGCCGAGGTAACAGGCATGAGCGATGATGGTGAACCCTCAGGTACTGCCGGTCGTCCTGTTCTTGATGTTTTAAAGGGGAGCGGAATTACAAATATTATGGTAACCGTCACCAGATATTTCGGAGGTACTCTTTTGGGAACCGGGGGGCTGGTCAGGGCCTATGGTGATTCCTGTAAAGAACTTCTGGCTTTGTGCAAAACAGAAGAGTATGTAAAAAAAGCAAGATTCTTTTTTGCAGCAGATTACAGTTCTTATTCTGGAATACAAAGAATGTTTGATACTTATCATATTTCCGAACTGAAAGAAGATTATGGTGATGGTATAATTATTTCAGGCCTTATCTGGGAGCAGGAAAAAGAAGCTTTTGCTCTCCAGGTAAAAAACTTTTCAAAAGGTAAAATTGATATTTCTTATACTGAATTATAAAGAGAGCCTTTTTCACATTTTAAAGGCAGTCTGTCCATTAATATAAAATCCATTTAAAGAAAAAGGAGCATGAGATGAAATTAATCTTTATCCGTCATGGAGATCCAGACTATAAAAATAATACTGTTACAGAAAAAGGTAAAAAGGAAGTTGAACTTTTAACTAAGCGGGTTTGCAACTGGAAGGTAAGTGATTTTTATGTTTCTCCTTATGGCAGGGCAAAAGACACAATACAGGGGGCCCTTGATAAAATGAATCGCACTGCAGAAACTCTTGACTGGCTTAGGGAATTTGATGCTCCTGTAATTGATCCTGTAACAAAAAATAAAAAATCTGTGCCATGGGACATAATGCCAAGAAGTTTTTTTAAGGATAAAAAGCTTTTCAGTCCAGATAGCTGGTTGAAGTCTAAAATCATGAAATCTGGTCCTGTTGAAAGTCGGTTTAATGAAATCACAAGAGGCTTTGATGAACTTATGTCATCCTATGATTATAACAGAATTGCTCCTGATGTTCCTGTATATAATTGTCTGCCTCATTTAACTCAGGAAGATGCCCTTGAAGATCATCACCTTGATGCTGTGCAAAAAAATTTAGATGAGAAGAATCTTGTTTTTACATGCCATCTTGGAGTAATGATGGTAATAATCGGATATTTAACTGGAATCAGTCCAACTGTTTTGCAGCAGGGCTTCTTTGTTGCTCCAACTTCTGTTACTGTTTTAGGTGCAGAAGAAAGAGTTCCCGGAGAAGTTATCTTCAGAGTTCAATCTATGGGAGATGTTCGTCACCTGATTGAAGGAGGGGAGATAACCTCTGCCAGTGGTTTTTACGGCAATGTAGAACAGTTTTAATAATGTAGTGACTATCTTACAAGTCTTTTCTGCATCATATATTCATCAAGCAGGCTTCCATCTTTAAGGCAGATTGATGAAGGTCGGCGGCCTGTAATTTTAAATCCCATTTTTTCGTAAAGAGCCCGGGCACGGGTATTTCCTTCAACAAAATCCAGTTCAAGTATTTGAACGTATGGTTTTGTTAAAGCAAGTTTTTCCATTTCTTCAAACATTTTTGTTCCAATTCCAAGATTCCAGAATTCCTTGCAGAGAGCAATTGCAACTCCTGCCCGATGTCTTATTTTTAATTTTGAACTGAAATGGATTCCACAGTTTCCTGCTACTTTGCCCTCAACAATGCAGAGAATCATGGCTTCATCCTCAGAGGCATTCATACGGTCAAAAATTGCTTTTTCTCCATCGTATGTGTAATTATCACATTCCTCCGGATAGCGTAAAATAAAATCTGTTTCACCTGCAGAAATTTTAAGATAATCAATAACGCCATTAATATATTCATCCCGAGGAGAAAGGAGTGTTGCCATACGGCCATCTTTTAACTTAAATTCAACAGGTTTAATAGTCATTGAGCCCTCTTTATAGAAAGTGTTGACAGTTATCTTTCCACTTTTTGATTTGTATATTAAAAATCATTATTCATGGATTAAATGAATTGTCAATTATTTTTCACAATGAATAAAAAATGGCGAAGTACATGTACAATATGCTTGATACATGACTTCGCCGTATATAATTTTTCTAAGCTTTAATTAAGAAGGGATTTAATGCAGTCTTCTACTTTTGCCATATCCGCAGTAGGTTCAAATCTTGCAACTACATTTCCCTGACGATCTATAATGAATTTTGTGAAATTCCATTTTATGTCACTTTTTTTGTACCAGTCAGGATCTGCTGCTGCAAAAGTCTTTTCCAGATAGTCCTTATACTCATGCTGGTCAAATCCTTCAAATCCTTTCTGGGATTTTAAATATGTGTAAAGAGGAAGTTCATTGCTTCCGTTTACATCAGACTTCTTCATTTGAGGGAAAGTTGTATTGTAATGAATACTGCAGAATTCATGAATTTCATCATCACTTCCTGGAGCCTGTCCGCCAAACTGGTTACATGGAATATCTAGAATTTCAAGTCCCTGTTCATGATATTTTTTGTAAAGCTCTTCAATTGGAGCATATTGTGGAGTAAATCCACAGCCGGTTGCAGTGTTTACTACAAGAATTACTTTTCCTTTGAAATCCGAAAGCTGGAGTTTTTCTCCGTTACCTTTTGTAAGTTCGTAATCGTAAATCATATTACTTCTTCCTATTTAAACTGTCTGGCAAATTCTATAGCTGACTGAATGTCATTCTGATCTGGTCTTCCCTTGTGCAGGCCCTTGAATTCTCCCCTGCAGTGGAATTCTCTATCATCCATTTCAATACCGAGTTTGCTGGCTTCTGCCTTAACCTTTTTGAATGTAGAATTCAGCATGGCAGCAGTTCCAAAATTGACGATTTTGCCTACCTTGTCTTTTGAAAGATTCTGAACAAAGTTGCGAACCTCAGGATCAATTGTAAAAGCATAGTAAGAGTTTCCGAGGAACAAAAAGTCAACAGCTTCTGTTACCGGTTCACTGATTGGAAGGGCTTCTACACCCAGCTCCTGGGCAATAGCTCTGGCAAGTTTTTCTGTGTTTCCTGTTTTGGTATAAAACCTAACGGCAAATTTCATATGGACCTCCGCCTTTTTAAGTAAATGTACAGATTTACCTCATTTAGGGAATTTATATGAGGTAACCTGCAGATAAACGATTGTACACAATCGAATATAATTAAATAATATTTAATGAAACACAAAATGTCAATGAAAATAATTCTAATTTATTGTTTTTTTGAGATTAAAATATGAAAGCAGGGGAGGAGTTCTACTAAATCAGCTCCAGTGCACTCTATAGTGTTTACGCCTGTATTCAACGGGAGTAAGACCCATGAGACTTTTAAATAGGCGGATAAAGTGACTCTGGGATGAAAAAGAAAAGTAGTCGCTTATTGCCTGAGGGGAAAAGTCTGCATAGGAAAGCATATTGGCTGCTGCTTCAATCTTTTTCTTCCTTATATATTCCTGAACTGTTAAACCTGTTTCCTTTTTGAACAAGGCACAGAGATAATTTTTGTGAATGCCGGATTCTTTTGCCAGGTCCTCCAGGATAATTCTTTCATGGAGATGTTCGTAAATGTAATCGCAGGCCTTTCTTACGGCTCTTGAGAGTCCCTTTGTAATATTCAGAGATCTCATTCTGTCAGCAAAATCGTAGACGAGTTCCCGGTGGAGGATAGACACTGCATCTTCATTATTACAGCTGTCTATCTGCTGAATGTAGAGGTCGCTTAAAGTGTATGCTGTTTCAATTTCAAGGCCGCCTTCAATGCAGAAACGGGTTATCAGTGCAACTGCAATTATAAGATGGTACTTTGCATTTCTGAGAGGATCCGGTGACAGGGTTCCTAAATGGCTGTCGTGGAGAGGCAACATTATTTTCTGCAAAGTTTCAAAATCACCGTTTTTTACGGCATCATAAAATTCAAGTTCCCTTTCATAGGCAAGATGGGATATTTCATATTCCCGCTGCAAAAAAAGTTTGTGAGAAAGAATTTGCTCTGTTTTTGCTGATGGTTTCATGCTTAAAGTATAACAAATAATATTAAGAAAGTGCAAAAAATCTTAATAAAATGATATTGCGCTGAATAATTTGGTATTATACTTTTTTATAAATGGAGGATGAATAATGAAATTTAATCGCATGTATTTTATTCATATAGCTTTAACTGCAAGTCTGATGACTACTGCCCTTGTATCCTGCTCAAAAAAGCAGCCGGTTCAGACATTTGAACCATCCCACACAGAATATACTATGGAAGATATTGTCTGGCAGGATGATTTCAACGGCAAAAAGCTTAACATGAATGACTGGAATTATGAGTACCATGAGCCGGGCTGGGTTAATAATGAACTTCAGAGTTACGGTGATTCAGCAAAGAACATTTATGTTAAAGACGGCAAGCTTGTACTTCAGGCTTTGAAAACTGTGCAAAATGGAAAAGCTTCTTATACATCAGGCCGTGTAAACACAAGAGGAAAGCACGACTTTAAATACGGTCGTTTTGAAGCAAGAATTAAAGTTCCTCATGGACAGGGCTTCCTTCCTGCCTTCTGGATGATGCCTACTGAAGAAAATCTTTATGGTCAGTGGCCTAAATGTGGTGAAATCGACATCATGGAAGTTTTAGGAAACAAAACTGACACTCAGTATGGAACAATACATTTTGGTGAACCACATGCTGAACATCAGGGAAAGTATACAAAGTTTGGTGTAGATCTTTCAAAAGACTTCCACATTTATGCCTGTGAATGGGATCCAGGCCAGATGAGATTCTATATTGATGACGTTCTCTTCTTTAAGACATCTGACTGGTTTACAAAGAAAAAGGGCTTTGGAGAAGTAACCTATCCGGCTCCATTTGATCAGCCTTTCTATATGATTTTGAATGTAGCCGTGGGTGGAAACTGGCCGGGAAATCCTCCAGAGGATGCTGAGTTTAAGGAAAATGCCCAGATGGTCATTGACTACGTGCGCGTTTACCAGAAATTTTCATATGATGAAAATGTAAAGAGACCTGAACAGCCAAAGGTTGAACTCCGTGAACCTGATGAAAACGGCAATTATGTATCAAACGGTAACTTTGCTGTTGCAGAAAATCTTAATGACAGCAAGGACTGGTTCTTCCTCACAGCAGGTACTGGTAAGGGCTCTGCATCTATTTCTGATAACCAGCTTCACATTGCCAGCGAAACTCCAGGTGACCTTGATTACAGTATCCAGATCTGCCAGCCAAACATGCCTCTTGAAAAGGGTGCATCTTATCACTATCAGTTTGATGCATATGCTGATGAAGAAAGAACAATCATCACTGCAATTACAGCACCAAACGCAGGCTGGGTCCGCTATCTTCCTGATACAAAGGTTGAAGTAGGACCTGAAAAGAAAACCTACGTCTTTGACTTTGTAATGAAGAGCGACAGTGATCCTACAGGCCGCATTGAATACAACCTGGGAAATCAGAATGCAACTGCAACTGTTCACATAAGCAATGTTAAGTTTATGCGCACCGGTGAATCTTCAGGTTCTTCTGCTGCCCGCATCCTGCCTGACGGAAACTATGTATTTAACGGTAACTTCCAGGAAGGTGAAAAGAGACTTGAACACTGGACTGTAAAGGCAGATCCTTTAAGCTGCGCAGAAGTAACTAACAGAAACAACATCCGTGAATTCATGGCTATACCTTCTCCAGACAATACTGTTGTTTTGTCTCAGGACATCAGACTTCCAGGTGGAAAAACTTATGTTCTTTCATTTGATGCATATAAAGAAAGTTCTGTTCTCGAATACAACGGAATTGCTACCGTTGATATGGACTCACCAGTAACAGCCCCTAAAATCCTCGTAAGTCTGGGAAATGAAAAATTTGAAGCAGACCTTAGCAATAATCTTAAAACTTTCCGCTATAAGTTTGAACTTCCTCAGGGAGAAGATGCTTCTTCACTTGTCTTTACTTTCCTGCGTGGAGCACCAGCTTGTCTTGATGCAGTCCGCATTCAGGAAGACGGAATGGTTGTAAACGGTGACTTTGGAAGCAGCCTGACAGGTTATGAAGTTTATGCCCATGATGAAGCAAAACTTGACTATGGAGTTGACAGCCTTACTTATGATGATGCCTTCTGTGCTGATATCAGCGATACTGGAAGTTCCGACTGGATGATTCAGCTCAAGCAGAATAATATTACTCTGGAAAAGGGAAAGAAGTATCATATTGCCTTTGATGCTAAGAGTAATCTGGACCGCGACATTATGTACGCTTTGCAGAGAGACGGCAGCAACGATGACAACTGGATTCCTTATTCAGGTTCACAGATTATTAAAGTAAAGGACAACTTTGAACATTACGAAACAACTTTCACAATGCAGAACGATACTGACACAGCAGTTATCCTGAGCATTTCAATGGGAGCAGTAAGCGGAAAGCGTATCACTCAAAAGCATACTGTAACAATTGATAATATTGTGATTGAAGAAGTAGAGTAGTCTGAAAATACATACTATACGTCTGGCAGCAGGAATTACAGCCTGGTCGTATAGCCTGCAGACTTTTAAGCGCTGCAATTTCAAACTAACCTTCAAAAAGAAAAAGTGCCGGGATGAAAATCTCAGCACTTTTTTTGTTGGATTAATTTTTTACTTTACAAATTCTTCCTTGAGGAAGTCTAAATCAAGTTCAGGATAAAGAACATGCTGTGAGAGAAGGGCCTGTACTCTTTCTTTTGCCTTAGCCTTTACTCCTTCATCGATTTCAATTTTACCCTTTGCAGGTTTTCCATCCTTTGTAAGGCCTGGGCGGGTTCCCTTAAGAATAAAATCAATGATGTCTGCAACTTCTTTCATATCATCTTCTTTCATTCCCAAAGTTGTTAAACCAGGTGTTCCTACACGAATACCGCTTGTCCACCAGGCACCATTTTTGTCATATGGAAGTGCATTTGCATTGGCAGTTACACCACATTCAAAAAGGGCAGCTTCAGCCTGTTTACCTGTAAGGCCATATGTTGTTACATCTATAAGCATAAGGTGATTATCTGTACCACCTGTCTGGAGAATCATTCCATGATCCATACATGACTTTGCAAGAGCCTGTGCATTTGCTGCTACCTGTTCTGCATATTTCTTATACTCAGGAGAGCGGGCTTCTTTAAATGCTATTGCTTTTGCTGCCATTACATGACCTAAAGGACCGCCAAGTACCATTGGACAACCCTTATTAACATAATCTTTAAAGGCTTCCTTACAGAGAATCATTGCTCCACGTGGACCACGGAGTGTTTTGTGAGTTGTTGTTGTAACAATATCAGCCCACTTTACAGGATCGTTATCACCTGTCCAGACTTTTCCTGCAACAAGACCGGCAAAGTGTGCCATATCAACCATAAATACTGCACCACACTTGTCAGCAATCTGGCGGAAACGCTTGAAATCAATTTTACGAGGATAAGCAGAAAAACCTGTGAGAAGAATAAGAGGTTTTACTTCCATAGCCTGCTTTTCAATAGCATCATAATCTAAAAGGCCAGTTTCTTTATCTACTCCATAAGGATGACTTTCAAACATTCTGGCAGAAACATTCATTTTATAGCCGTGGGTAAGGTGACCGCCGCATGAGTAGTCAAGACCCATAAGCTTTTGATTTCCAAAACGTTTTCTCAGCATATCAAACTGTTCTGCTGTTAAATCATTAAGGGATTTTACTCCCAGTTCTTCCAGAGTAGGTGTTTCTACTTTTGAAGAAAGAATTGCCCAGTAAGCAACAAGGTTTGCATCTGCACCAGAGTGAGGCTGAACATATGCATAGTCTGCACCAAAAAGAGCCTCTGCTTCCCGGGCTGCAGTATTTTCAACAGCATCAATATTTACACAGCCACCATAGTATCTGTGTTCAGGGAATCCTTCTGCATATTTGTCTGTAAGAAGATTTCCCATGGCCAGTTGAGTGCTTAATGAACAATAGTTTTCGCTTGCAACAAGTTTAAGATGCCTGCGCTGATTTTCCAGTTCATTTACAACATCCGCTGCGATATCCGGACCAACTTTAGCCACAGTCTGAAGGTTAGCAACATAGGCTGTCATTTCCGGATTCAAGTTACCGTTACACTTTTTAATGTAATTCTCTAATGGTGTAGACATTTCCATCTCCTGATTTTTTATTAAGCACTAGGCTTGATTGATTCTAAATTAAAGATTGACTTGAATCAATGGATATTTTCTTCTTTTATTTAATTTCCTTGCACCAAGTTACTTTTTGATTTAAACTGTAAGTTATGAAAAACAGAATTTATATTAATGATGATTGGTCATATTTTGATGAATTTGATGAGTCTCAGGTAAAAGGAAAAATTTCAAGTAGTGGTAAAACTGCTTCCAGGCTTCAGAAGGTCAGACTGCCACATACTTCATGTGTACTTCCTTTTAACAATTTTGATGAAAAAATCTATCAAAAGGTTGCTCTTTACAGAAAGGATTTTAAGACACAGCCCGAATGGAAAGGAAAAAAGGTCCTTCTTACAGTTGAAGCTGCTGCTCATGAAGCTACAGTTTATATTAATGGAGAACCTGTATATCAGCATAAGTGTGGATATACAGCTTTCACAGTGGATTTAACTAAGAAACTTAATCCTGCTGATAAGAATAATGTGCTGGCTATTAAGGTTAATTCAAAAGAAAACCTTAACATTCCTCCTTTTGGAAATGTTGTAGATTATATGACATACGGCGGCATATACAGAGATGTTTATCTGGATATAAAAAATCCTCTTTACATTGAAGATGTATATGTTACCACAAAGAAAAATCATTATACTTCACAGGTAACCCTTAATTCAGGAGACGGTCTGGAAGGATACAGCCTGCACCAGACAGTAGTTCTTGCTGATGAAAAAAAGGCTTCAAAGAAAACTGAAAATATTTGTGAAATCAATCAGGGCTTAAGCGGAATAAAAACTCTTACAACGGCTCAGGCTGTTCCCTGCATGTCCTGGTCTCTTGAAAGTCCGGTTCTTTATTATTTGAATACAGAACTGCTTGATCCAAAAGGAAAAGTTGTTGATTCAAAACAGATTCGTTTTGGTTTCAGGGATATTCGTTTTGATGAAAGTGGTTTTTATCTCAACAACAGAAAAATCAAAATCCGGGGTCTTAACCGTCATCAGTCTTATCCATATGTTGGATATGCAATGCCTAAAAATATGCAGATTGAAGATGCGGATATTTTAAAATATGAACTTGGACTGAATGAAGTGAGAACTTCCCATTATCCACAGAGCCAGTATTTTGTTGACCGTTGTGATGAAATTGGTCTTCTTGTGTTTACGGAAATTCCAGGCTGGCAGCATATTGGTGATGAAGAGTGGAAAAAGCAGGCAATTGAAAATGTTGAAGAAATGGTCACTCAGTACAGAAATCACCCTTCTATATTTATGTGGGGAGTTCGTATTAATGAAAGTATTGATGATGATGAATTTTATGCAAAGACAAATTATACTTCACATGTTTTAGATCCAAGCCGTCCAACTTCCGGCGTGCGTTATTTGCAGCACTCTCATCTTCTTGAGGATGTTTATTCCTATAACGATTTTTCTCATACTGGAAAAAATGATGGTATTCTTCACAAGGCAAAAGTAACAGAAAGTAATAAGGGATATATGGTAAGTGAATACAACGGTCACATGTATCCTACAAAAACTTTTGACAATGAAGGAATCAGAACTGAACATGCATTAAGACATGCCCGGGTTCTTGATAATGTTGCCGCTTATCCAGAAGTTGCAGGTTCATCCGGCTGGTGTGCTTTTGATTATAATACTCACAAGGATTTTGGTTCAGGTGACAGAATCTGCTACCACGGTGTAATGGATATGTTCCGTAATCCTAAACTTGCAGCTTATGTATACAAAAGTCAGCAGGATGCAGAAATTGTTGGAGATGTACTTGAAGTAAATTCTTCAATGGATAAGGGGGAATATCCTGGTGGAACCTGCGGTTATCCTTATATTTTTACAAATGCTGATTCTGTTCGTCTTTTTATAAATAATGTGTTCATTAAGGAATATAAAAAGGAAGATTCAGAATTTAAACATCTTCCCCACGGACCTATTGCAGTAACAGATACAATTGGAAATCAGCTTGTGGAGCAGGAAGGTGTTCCTGAAAAGTATAGCGGTAAAATAAAAGAGATTCTTGAATCCCTCCGTTTTTATACAGTTGAATCAATGCCTTTAAGCCTCAAAAAAAGTGCCGTTAAGTTAAATCTGATGAAAGTTATTTCTCTTGAAAAGATGACTGAATGGTATGGAAAATACATTGGAAACTGGGGTGGCAGGGTTAATGTATGGAAGTTTGAAGCATATCGTAAAGGCAAGCTTGTAAAGACTCTTGTACGTTGTCCAAATTCAAAATTCTTTGTTGAGGCAGCTACTAAGCGCACACTTCTTGTTGAAGAAACAAGTTATGATGTTACAGAGGTACATCTTGCTGCAAAAGATGAGCACGGAAATATTCTTCCTTATTGTCAGGAAGCTGTAAAACTGGAAGTAAAAGGGGATATTGAGCTTATTGGTCCTGATGTTCTTTCATTAAAAGGTGGTCTGGCAGGAACCTACATTAAGTCTAAGGGAAAAGCAGGAAAGGGTAGTCTTATCATTACTGACTGGTATGGCCAGAAAACAGTAGTTGATTTTACCATTAAACTTGCAAAAAAATAATTATCCTTGACAAGTAAAAATAAAAAAGCTTTTCCTTAAGAGTCATCTCTTTTGGAAAAGCTTTTTTTTGTTTTCAGCTTTTTAACTATTATTTCTCTTCAATTTCAGGATGATTTTCAAAGTAATTTTTCCAGGCTTCATTTACCCGGTTTATATATTTTTTCTTTTCTGAGTCACTTATAAAACTTGCCTTGAAGGAATTTTGAACAATCTTTTTTATATCAGAAAGCTTAAAGTTTAAAAGAGAATAAATTTTATATAATTCATCAATTAAACTTACTTTGAAGAATGTAGGATCGTCTGTATTTAAGGTTATAAAGATTCCTTTTTTGTAAAGTTCTTTTACAGGATGTTCTTCAAATTTTGTAAAGTAGTGCTTTGTGAAAACGTTGCTTGTAGGACAAACTTCAAGGGGTAAATGTTTTTCCTTTAATTCTTCCATAAAATCCTTGTCATAGGCTGCAGAAATTCCGTGACCGATTCTTTCTGCATGACAGGCTTTTATTGCATCTTTGATTGACCAGGAATCAATTACTTCTCCTGCATGAACAACTGTGTGAAGTCCGGCTTTTTTTGCTTTATCGAAAACTGCTGCAAAATTCTTTGCAGGTCCCTTTGCTTCATCTCCACCCAGACCAATTCCGATAATATATGGATTTTTTTCAGCAAGAACAAGGTTAAGATTATTCATTGCATTTTCAAGGCCAAAGGAGCGGCTTACATCTACAATCAGACGGATTGTAATACCGTTCTTTTTTTCAGCTTCTTCAATTGATTTAGTGAATGTTTCAATAATATCGTGAAAACTTATTCCTTTCTTCATAAAAGAAGTTACGCTTACAAATGTTTCACAATATACTATATTATTTTTCTTTAAATATGAAATGAGGTCTTTGGTAATGTAGGAAATATCATCTTTTGTTGAATAAAATCCTTGAATTTCAATAAAGGCATCAAGAAATCCAGCCAAATCATCGTAGGAAAAAAGCTCCTTCATCTGTTCTGCTGTCATTTCCCTGCCTTTATTCTTTAGATACAGTTCTTTGATGGTAGATCTGGATGTACATGCTTCAGAATGTAAATGAATCTCAGCTTTTGGAACTGATTTCAATAAATCGTAAAAGTCCTTTTTATTCATATTAATTTACCAAATATCTCTAATATCCCCTGTCAGTTATCTCACAATATTTGCATTTTGTTTAAATACAAGTATTTCCCACTTATATATATCGGCAGGATATACTTAAGTCTTGACTTAAAAAATTTGGACTGATATTTTTTTATATAGGTAAATTAATAAGGTTACCGAATTTTTTAACCTGGAGATTATATGTCAAAGAAGGTCTATGCGGGAAATTTAAGTTTTATTACAACTGAGGAAACCCTGCAGAAAGTTTTTTCAATTTTTGGAAAAATTGAGAATGTTTCAATTATTAAAGATAAGATTAGTGGTAATTCCAAGGGATTTGGCTTTGTAACTTTTGAGGAAGAAAATGCGGCTGCACAGGCTGTTCATACTCTTTCCGGAAAAGAAGTTGACGGAAGAAAAATCCGTGTTAGTTTTGCCGAAGAAAAATCTGGAGCAAAAAAATAGTTTTCTGCAATGAGTTTTCTTTCCCAGGATTTTTTTGATTATATTGCGGAGAATTGTGACAGGGCCTCTTTTATTCAGAATTATTTGAACAAAAGAGGTGTAGATACAAATCTTATTTGTCTGGATGGAAAAAAACATATTCTGATTCAATTCAATTCCAGATTTTACAATCCTGCATATAAAATTAAAACTATTATTTCTCATTATGACCGGGTAGAAGGAAGTCCGGGGGCAAATGATAATTCTGCCTGTAATTTTATGCTCATGAACTGGGCTGTAAATTTAATAAAATTTCAGGGATTTCATAATGTAAGAATTTTTTTCACTGATGGAGAAGAACTGGGAAAAAATTACGGTGTTTCTGAACAGGGAGCATTTGGACTGGCCTCAACTTTTAAGCGGCTGGGAATTACAAATGATGATGTATATGTTTTTGATTCCTGCGGAAGGGGAGATGTTGCTCTTCTTTCTGATTTTAGAATTCCTGAAAAAGCATCTAAAGTCTTTTCAAAAAAATATATGGATCTTTATAAGAGAAGCAAGTTCCTTTTGCAGCAAAGTTATCCCGGTCACTGGATTAGTTTACCTGCTCCTTACAGTGATAATGCTTCTTTTCTTGCATGTGGAATTCCTGCGGTTGCAATTACAATTCTTCCTGGGGAAGAAGCCAGTCAATATGCCATGGAACTTTTAAAAAATCCCCGGCTGGAAGCAAGTGTACTTAACAGAGCTTCCGGCGAGGATCCTGATTTAAGAAAACTTCTGCCTCTGACTTGGCAGTTATTTCATACCAAAGGCGATAACAGCGAATCTCTTACTGAAAGCGCCTTTGTTATTATGAATAATATTTTGTATACTCTTGCAAACTTAAAGACTCCAGTCTAATTCACTGGATACACATGACAGTTTTTCTGAAGCCATCATCATTCTGTCTGCCTGTGTAGAAATCTCTTTTGTAGATTCAGTAAAGTTCTGGAAACCGTTGGAAATTTCTGCAAGTGTAGTTACAATCTGGCTAAAGGAAACTGTCTGTTCTTTAATAATCTCTTTGATTTTTTCAGTTTTATCATTTGTATCTTCAGAGGAAGATCTGATTCCTTCAAAGTGATTTTTCAATTCTTCTGTAATTAACTTTTGTTCTTCAATTAATTTAGTTCCATTTTCAGAAGATTGAATTAAGACCAGTGAAGAATTTTTAACTGATTCAAGATATGTCTGAATGTCCTTGATTGAAGAAACGGAATTTTCCTGAAGCTGCTGGATTTCATTAGCAATGATATGGAAACTCTTTCCTTCATCTTTTGCACTTACAGCTTCAAGTTCTGCATTCATGGCAATAATCTTTGTTTGATTAGAAATGTCTTTCATCATGGAAATTACATTATCAATTGAATCAATAAGTCTGGTAAGATTTTTAATTCCTTCTATAATTTGCTTGTTTGTGTTTTGAATATTAGCAATCTGCTGGATAGACTGATCCAGTGTAGAGAAGGAATTTGTAACATCAATATTTGTCTGATTAATTCTTTGTGAAACTTCTTCAATGTTATTTTGAATTGTCATTGATAATTCATTAGTCTGATTCACAGTTTGAACAATTTCATTAACATCAGAGTTTTGATTTATAGAGGTGCTTTCAACTTCCTGAGATATTACAGATAATTCTTCTGTAGTTTTTTGAATGTTGCTGGAAATTTCATCAGCCTGAGAAATGAGAGAATTATATCTCTGTACACTATTATTCAGGAGAAAAATATTGTACTGCAGAGGATCATTAAGAGCTGACGGAAATGTAGTGTTTTTATCTTTATTAGAGAGAAGATGTGAAATTGTTTTTGTAAGTTTATCATTACTTGTGTTTAACTGGCGGTAATAAAGAATACCAATGAAAATACAGATGAATACAATTACAATAGTGAGAAGAGACATTCTGAAAAGTTGTACCCAGGCTGGCAGCGGATTAATCATATCATTTGTATATCCCTGGTAGAGCATTACAAACATAAGAAGGTTTGCATATACTGCTGGAATGATAAGAAAGAGAATGTAACGAACTTTTGTGTTTAATCCAAAATATTTTTTCTGTCTTACATATTCTTTATCAACACCGGTTAAAAATATCTGTTGTGAAATTTCACTACAAATTTTTTCTGTTGTATAGAGAATAATAATTCCTGCCATATAGGCTGAATAAATACCTGTTATGATAGTAGAAATGATTTCTGTTTTTGTGATGCTGAATGCAGGTAGAAAATAAAGAATCAGGGGTAAAGCGCCGGCACATAAAGTGAATACCAGAAATGTTTCAATTCCTTTAATTGCAGGAAAGCGCATTAATTTTTCAATAAGAATAGTTGAACTTTTTTCTGTATGAAATCCTGTTTTTTTCCATTCAGAAATTGATTTTGATAATCTGGATGAAACCAGTTTATTTGAGAAAGGGGCAAATACCCACTGGAAAAATATCCAGAGACCGGAAAAAATAATTCCCAGATAAGGTAATTCCCAGAGTATAACATTAAGGAAGAGTGTAATCATTAATGCACCGGCAACTGCTGCAAGACCATTTGATTTTATTTGACTGAAAAAAATCTTTCTGGCAAAATTATTGTTCTTCATTTTTATCTCCTGTTGCATTTACCTTTTCGAGGGATTCAGAATTTGTTTTAAGAGTCTGAGCTGTATTAATTAGTATTTGAGTTGAATAAGTAAATTCCTGAATAGATGAATTTATCTGTTCCAGTGTTTTTTCAATTTGATTAAATGAAGTTGACTGTTCCATAATCAATTCTTTAATATCATCAGCAGATGAAGAATTTGTTTGTGATGAATAAGAAATATTCGAGAAGTTATTATTCAGTTTATCTGACAGACGGAGACCTAAGTGAATCTGTTCCGTACATTTCATTGAAGCTTTAATTAATAAATCTGAAGCTAACTGTATTTCACTGATTTTAGCTTTAATTTGTCTTGCTGATTCCATTGTACGGTTTGCAAGACGGCGAACTTCATTTGAAATATTTTTAAAACTGGAAGTAGAATCAGAAAGTTTTGTAGCTTCCAGTTCAGCGTTAAAGGCAATGATTTTTGTCTGATCTGTAAATGAAGTAATTAAATTAACAATTTCCCATACTGTATTTATTTTTCCATTGAGATTTTTGATTCCTTCAATTGTTTCGAGATTTGATCTTTCAACTTCAGACATTTTTTCTGTATACATTTTAAGGATATCATTTCCCTGTTTAACTTCATCACTTGCATAAGCGGCAAGCTGGGAAACTTCTACAATTGATTCTTCAATTTGTCCGGAAAGTGAAGTTGTTCCCTTCATTGTTTCTACAATTTCTTTAGTTCCGGCAGACTGCTGCAGGGAAGTAGTAGAGGTTTCAGCTGAAATTGCATAAAGACTCTGGGCACTTTCATTTATTGATTTACCGATGTTTTCAAATTCATTCAGCGTATGATTAAAGAGCATGAGCATATTGTTTGCAAGATAATGGTTATAAGCAATTTCATCATTTAAGTCAGTTGGAATATAGGAAGCTTCAGTCGTTTCATTATCATTAAGAATTTCAAGAATATCAGTCAGTTTCTGATTACTTTTAAAAGTTTTTGTAAAGAATACAAATGAAAGAATGATTTCCGCAACAGTATTTAATATGCAGGTAAGAGCCATAAGTTCAATTTGAATTTCTGCGGAAGTGGTTCTTCTGAACTGGAATCCGTTGAAATTATAATAGCCGGTTAAAAGTACAAGATTCTGGATTAATACAGTGAGAAGAAATGGCAGAATTACAAAAAAGAAAAGTTGTCTTGAAAGACTAAGACCGAATACTTTTTTCTTTAAGGCATAGTTTGGAGAAATACCTTCCTGAACAATATCGCAGGCATATTCAGTTGAAATACCTCTGCAATAAGAATAAGCATAAAGGGAAGCTAAAACAGAACCACAGAGAGCTTCAACAAGAGAAAGAACGCTTACCTGAGTTGAAATACCAATCATATTTTTTAAAAGCAAGAATGCAACAATGGAACCAACCACAAAGTAAAGAAATGTTTGAAGGGCACAGATGACTGGTATCTGCATTAAATCTTCAAAAAGTTTTGTTCTCTGCTGATCATCAGTTTCATTTTTCTGGAAGTAAATAATTTTTGATGAAAGACCTCTGTAAATTAAATGATCAACAAATGGGGCAATTACAAACTGCATAAACATTACCATCACAAAACAGATAGCAATAAAAAGCACAAATCTGCTTAGAGGAAGCTGGCTGGTTACTTTTGCAGGTATGAAAATATATGTAAAAATTACAAGTGCTGCCACAAGATCCGGGACAAGGCTTTTTTCAATAACCTTTTGTTCAAATGTTTTTTCTTTTTTATTCATTTTAATTCTGCTCCCTTATTTCTGAATCTTTATTTTCAAAAAGATACTCTGAATTTGTTTTCAGAATATTTATAATGTTTTGAATCTTTGATGAAAGTTCCAGGAATTGTTTTGAATTGGAACTTATGGAGATAAGGTTCTTTCCTATTTCTTCCATAGCGTTATTTTGTTCAATTATAAATTCTTTGATTTTGCTTGCATCTGATGCGGTAGATGTGGCAGAAAACCGGATTGAATTGAACTTATTTTTAAGACTCTGGGCAATTTGATTTTCTTCATTAATTTTTTTCATTGATATTTGTCCCTGTTCAATAAGAGACTGACTTGCTTTTTTTATGAGGAAAATCTTTTCCTTTATTTCCTGAGTCAGGTCGATTGTCTGTTCTGCCAGGTAACGGATTTCCTGAGAAACAAAACTAAGATTTTCTGATGTATTTGCCTTGCTGCTTTCTATTTCGGCATTGAAGGCAATAATTTTACTTTGTGAAGCAACAGAGTTGATTAAGTTAATAATATCCTGAACTGTATTTATTTTTGAAGAAAGAGTCTGAATACCATTGATTGTCTTTTCATTTTCTTCTGTGATTTCCTGAAGACGGTAAAGGTTGTTGTCCAGTTCCTGATAATTATCCTTTACAGCTTCAAGATTTTTATCTGCAATATTAATTACTTCAACAATTTTATTTGTGATTTTTTTAGAAAGAGAATTGTTGTTTTCAATTGTTGCAAATATTTCTTCTACGCTTGCAGACTGTTCTGAAATTGTTGCTTTTGTTGTAATTGATATCTCTGAAAGAGTTTCGCAAACTTTTTCCATTGAGTTATTTACAGACTGATAGTTAGAAAGAATTTTTTGAAATAACAGAATAGTTCTGTTTATTAAATACATTGAATAGGAAATTGTATTTGCATAATCAACAGGGAAAGTTTCTTCTGTTGTTGAAACAGTATCACGGTTAATATTTTTCAAGGCTGTCTGTATCTGACCATTATATCTTTTGATTTTTTCAAAATACATAAATACAAGGAGAATAAGAAATAAAATATTTGTAACACCAAGAAAATAGAAAATCCCAATGTTATCAATTTTTGATTTCATAAGTAATATGAATGAATCAGAAAACAAAATTGTCATGGAGAGAATTGGGAAAATGATGTACATAAAAAATAACAGAATCAGGGAAACTCCATAAAACTTTTTATTTGCAATATCGTTTTCATATATTCCCTGCTGTGAAATGTAGAGAGCAATGTCTGTTGCTATTTTTTCGTTAATGTGCCAGCTCAATAATCCTGCAAAATATGAATAAATCAGGAATGTTATGAGCATATAAACAAAATAAATTGTTTCAAAATGAATGTAAAAGTTAGAAATCATACATATCAAAATTGAAATAAGAAGATGATATGTCATTGTTTCTATACTTTTAAATCTTGGCAGCAGCTGAATTTTTTTAAGCAGATTTGTTCTTCCCTGTTTATCTAAGTCTGTTGTATAAAAGTAATAGGTTTCATTAGAAACTCTAAAAGTGATGAATTTATTTATGATAGGTCCAAGTCCGAATTCTGCAAGCCCAAAAAGGCATACAAAAATTAAGGAAAACTTTACTAAATCTTCCAGAGAAAACGGAATGACAAATAATAGATTTATAAAAATAAAAATGGATATAATTAGGTTTGGAAGTATTCCTTTTTTATATATAAACTTTTCAAGTGAGATAAAATTATTTTTTTGTTCCTTTGTTTCCAGTACCTGGAAATATGATTTCATTTTATTCTCCAATTCTTTTTACTTTTTTCCAAAATCAATTTATAGATAAAAAAACTTTTTATCGTAAATTTTTATAACTGTTAAGCTTTTCAGCAAGGAATTTAATTGTCCTGCTTGAAGTTTTTATTGTATCAGTTGCTTCGGCAAAATCCTGAAAACCTTTATTAATCTGGTAGAGGGTTGTGCTAAGCTGCATAAAGGCCGTGTCCTGGGAAGAAACGATTGACTGAATGTCTTCAGCATATTCCGCAGTAATATCTGTTTTTACCTGAAGTTCCCTGAACTTTTCTTCAAGAGATGTAAAGAATTCACTTCCTTCACGGATTCTTTGAGTTCCACCTTCTGAAGTAATAATTAAATTATCGGAAGATAACTGAATGCTTCTGATTTTATCCTTAATCTCCTGAGTGTTTTCTTTTATTGTATCTGACAGGCGTCTGATTTCTTCTGCAATAATGTGGAATTTTTCTCCATCAGAATCGGACTGTGAAGATTCAATTTCTGCATTGTATGCAATGACACGACTTTTCTCTGCAATTGAATCAATTTTATTAATGCAGTCCCAGACCATTTCAATCATTTCGCTGGATTTTTTTATACCTGAAATTGTTTCAATGTTGGCATCAGAAATTTCCCTGATCTTTTTTATGTTTTCAGTTAAAAGATTAAAACCATCATCTACGTTATGTTTCGTAATTCCGGCAGCCATGCTTACCTGTGAAATGTTTCTGGAAATCTCATTAACCTGTTTCATTACATTTTTAGTCATCTTTTGATTTGATTCTTCTACAATGCTGCTGATTGCTTCAGATTTTTCAGCCATTTCTGCAGACATGGAAGTAAGATCTGATGTCTGATACAGAATGCCTAAAGATGCCAGCTTTGTTTTTCCAATGGTTTCCTGGAGGAAGGTAAGAATGTTGTTTACAAGATAGAGATTGTAAGAGAACTCATTTGTAAAATCTACAGGAAGATTTACTTCACTGGAAGAATTATTCTTAAAAAAGCTTTCAAGTTCTTCGTTAATCTTTGTGAAAGAAGAAATTGACTGTTTATAAAGGAAAATGGAAAGATAAATCATGATTGCCGAATTCAGGACAATCATAACAATAAACTGATGAAGAGATTGTCTTACTGTTCCGTTATTAAAGTTCTTAAATACAAATGCAAACTGAGTAGCGTTTACTAAAATGAATGGAATAATAATAAAAAGAAGAATTCTTTTATTCAGTTTAAGAGTATAAACCTGCTGTAAATCATTTGATTCTTCATCAAGACCTTTCTTTGCAAATTCAATTGCATATTCCGAACAAAGATTTTCAGTGTAAACAAAGGAAATCATGTAGGAATAAAAAATACAACTGAAGAAAGAAACAATAATAAAAATGAGGGCATAGATTTCTATCTGTAGATAAAAAATACAGATAAAAGTTAATCCAATCATAATTACAACGAAACAAAGAGCAACTTCCAGTCCGATTTTAAAAGGTAAACGTGTAAGCAGTTTAAGAAGCCGGCTTCTTTCTATATTTTGTCTTTTGTAGAAATCATCTTTTTCTCTGGATTTTTCATATCCCATCATACTTTGATATTCAATTTCATCTTCATACAGTTTTTCAATTCTTTCGGACAAATCTTTTGTAATGAGATGATTTGTTCTTGGAGCAACAATAAACTGTGTAAAAAATGCTATAAGTGCAATTGAGGAACAGAATATTACAGTCTTTATAAGTCCCATCTGTTCATAAGGAAGGGCAGAGAGATAAAAAGAATAAATTACAACAATAAAACCACAGGCAAGGTTAGGAATGCGGCCCTTGTCCATGAGGCGGTGTTCAAAATCTTTTTTTGTTTTTAATTTTTTATTTGCCATATTTTTTTCCTATTTTTCAAGAAGCTTAAAGCTACCGTCCCAGTTTTCATCTTTTCCAGATTCAATGAATTTATTGCACTGCTTGATACAATATTTTGAAGCAAGATCAGAAGGGTTTTCTTCTGCAGCTTCAGTAAAGTAATCGAGAGCTCCTGAAAAATCTCCGTCAATGTAACGGTCAAGTCCCTTATCATATTTTTCCAGGAATGAATCATTATATTTGTTAACATTAGGACTAATTTCAAAAATGCGTACTGGTTTTGTTTTGCCTTTTACCTTTACCAGTCCCAGATTTCTTGTAGAGTGTTCAATAGAATTTTCATCACACATTTCTTCATTAGTGCGGTTAGAAAAAGTATCAATATCTTTTTTTACATCCTCAGTAATAATAATCTGAGAACCAAAAATTTTAGTAAGTCCTTCAACACGGGAAGCAAGGTTTACATTATCTCCAATAACTGTGTAATCTTTTTTGTCTGTTGAACCAATTGTTCCTACAATCATTGAGCCGTAATGAATTCCAATTCCATAATCAAATTTATAATTTTCTGATAAATGAATCATGCTGGTGTCAATAAGAGTCTGCCTCATTTCCAGAGCTGCATTTGCTGCCCTTAAACCATTGTCCGGGTAAGAATCAGGCGCACCAAAGAGTGCCATAATTGCATCACCCATAAATTTATCAATTGTGCCGCCATGCTTTTTTATGATTGCACCCATCTTTTCAAAGAAATAGTTCAGGAAGCTTACAACATCTTCCGGGGAATTCATTTCTGAAATACTGGTAAAGCTTCTTATGTCTGCAATTAAAACTGCAACTTTTCTGTTTTCTCCAACCATCGTATTAGTTACAGCTGTTCTGTTTGCAATAATATCCTTGATTACTTTATCTGGAAGAAAGCGGGAAAAACTTGTGCGCATTTTTGCTTCAGCTTTAATTGATTTATCCAGAAGAATTGCATTTTCCAGAAGTAAAGAGTAGGTTTCTGCAAAATAGTTTAATCTTTGAATTGTTCTCTGATTAAAAGTGTTTTCATTAAAGCTTGCAATATGAAGAGTGAAAACATAATTTTTTTCTTTATCACTTGGATAAAGCTGATAATCTTTTATTTTATTTACGCTTTCCTCTTCAGCAGATGAATTATCAATTTCACAGACAGATTCATTCCAGAGGAAGCTCTTTCTATTTGTAATATAGTTTTCAAAATCTGAATGACAAATCTTTTTGAAATCTTCCAGATCCACACTGCTGATGGATTTTTTCACAACATACCTTTCTGTTAAAGGATCGCTGTTTAAAATTATTGCTGCAATATCATAATCAATTACACCAGTAAGATTATCCAGTATTCTTTTTAGAAGCAGGGGAATATCATTTATTAAACAAATTGAAGTGTAAGCATTGTCTTTAAGGTAGAGGTTAAATAAATCAGTATCAAAAGCCTGTGTCAGAATTTCAAAAACATCTTTTCTGTTAAGATTTGTTTTTTCTTCCGGAAGATTTGAACAGTGAGCAATTGCTTTTTCTATATCTTCCTGCAGCTGTTCATTACTGCTCATTTGTGCTGTATAAAAAGCATCAGCTCTTGAATTAAGTGCCCAGTAACGGAATTGAGTTTTATTCTCAGTATTACTTAAAATAAATGCAATATTTTTAAAGAATGGAGTATTCTTTACAATGCGGCAAAGAGCATAGCCTGAAATTCTGTCCAGTTCAACGTGAGCAATTACGCAGTCAATTTTTTTCGTAAATATAAGCTGAAGGGCTTTAACTCCATCGGCTGCTGTAATTACAGTGTAGCCCATTTCAGAAAGAATGGAGGAAATCATTTCGCACATAGTTTTTGAAGAATAGGCAATGAGAATAGTTTTCTTTACAATTGAAATATTTGAACTAGTGATTGGTTCCATCAATAAGCTCCTTTACTGAATTTAAAAGATTGGAACGTTCAAAATCAGATTTAACAATAAATTTCTGTGCTCCAGCCTTTAAGAATTTTTTCTCCTGATCCTTGTCATAAAGACCAGAAACTATTACAACAGGAATGTTCTTATATTCATCCATTCGTCTGAGGTTTTGCAAAAGTTCTGTTCCATCCATTCTCGGCATATTAATATCAGTTACAATTAAATCAACATGGTTGGAACTAAGTTTGTCCAAAGCATCTATTCCGTCAGAAGCCGTGATTACCTGATAACCGTCTGCTTCAAAAATAGATTCTTCAATTTGTCTTGTGGTAAGAGAATCATCAACAATAAGTGCAGTATAAATTTTCTTTTGATTCTGTACTTCATATTTTTTAAGATCGTAGGCTACAAGAGTTTTTAATTTCTGCATTATGAAAGGAATGTTCAAAATTGGAACAATTCTATAATCTTCATCATAAACTACACCTTGAAGTGAAGAAATTCCTGAAAGAAGCTGAGGAAGAGGGTAGACAATAATATTCTGATAATCTGAAATGTCCTGAACACAAACAGCCATAAGGGTGTCCAGATATTCAAGAATGATGATTGAAGAATCTTCAAGAAGTACATTTTTCTGATTTGAATTGCCCGTTCCAAGAATTGTAGAAAGATAATAAAATGGAATAAATTGACCCTGGTAACGGATATAATTTAATCCCTGAAGATTTGTAAATTCTGTATTTTCTGAAATTACTATTTTTTGAATGTAGTGAGCAGGAATCATAAATTTTCTGGAATCAACTTTTATGAATAATCCCTGCTGACTTGCAAGAGAAAGAGGGATTGTTAGTTCAGTTGTTGTTCCTTTGTCTTTCTGCGATTTAATTTTTATGCGTCCTTTAATTTTTTCAAGATCATTTCTTACAACATCAAGTCCAACACCACGGCCTGAAAGATGGCTTGCATTTTCTTTTGTTGTAAAACCTGCTGCAAAAATAAACTGTTCCAGTTCCCGTTCAGACATTTTTTCAATATCATTTTTATCCTGAGGATGAAGCTGGATTGCCTTGGCTCTGACTTTATCAAATTGAATTCCACGGCCGTCATCTTTAATTGTAAGAATAATTGTACTTGAATGTCTTTGAGCTGTTATTGAAATTGAACCGATTGGATCTTTTCCCAGCGATTTCCTTTCCTCTTCACTTTCAATTCCGTGATCAAGAGAGTTTCTCACAATGTGAAGTATAATTTCCCTTAACTGTTCAAGAATTACTTTATCAAGTAAAAAAGAATTTTCAGGAACTGTGAAATTTATTTTCTTTCCAAGATTAATTGCATCAGTTTCAATTTCTTTCTTTAATGGTTCAAGAATAATACTGACAGGGAGCATTCTTAAATCAAGAACTTCCTGCTGCAGTTTGACAATAGATTCTTCCGTAAGCTGAAGCTCGTCTGTTAACTGCTTTGGTAATTCTTTAAGTGAATGGAGCTCATTCTTAAAACGAAACTGCCTGATTATAAGATTGTCAACAGATTTAATCAGTTCATTGATTGTTTTTAAGTCAATGCGGATAGAAGAAATTTGTGACAGGGATTTGCTTTCTTCTTTTTCTGTATTATCTTCAGATTGCTGATTTTTATTTTCATTTTCAAGACTTTCAATATCAAAGAAAAGACCTTCTGAAGCTTTTTTGCAGGCTTCCAGAAACAAATCTGCGTCAATGTTGTCGCTTTGATTGTTGTGTATGCTGTCAAGGCAGCGTCTTATGCAGTCTGAAATTTGAAAATTGAGTTTAACAAGTGAGTCTGTAAATTCATAGCGGGAGTCCTGAATTCCCTTAAAAACATCCTCAATTCCGTGAGAAAGATTTTCAATTGTTGAATATCCCAGCATGCGGGCAGTTCCCTTTACCGTATGTATGTCACGGAGAATTGCCTGTAAAAGATTTTTATCTTTTGGTGAGGCTCTGAGCTGAATTATTTTATTGTCAATTTGTTCCAGATGTTCCTGGGTTTCAGAAATAAAACTTTCTGTAAATGCTTCTTTTTGAAATGCCATACCTTTCACCAGTTAATTAAAAATATATTTATAGCAAAGATTAAGAAAGTAAGAGGGACTGAATGATTCCGTTAAAAAACTGTAGCAGTCCATTTCCTTACTAATATAATCTGCAATTCTTTCTCCACATTTGAAGAAAGTTTCGGCCATATATCTGGTTTGCCCCTTTTCCTTAAGAATAATTCCTTTTTCAAAGAGGGAAGGCCAGAAATCCTTATTATAATAGACGGATTTTTCAAAAGACGATAAAGCCTTATCTAAATCCATATTGCCTTCATCGATTTTACCCTGAAGAAAAAAATGATACTCTTCATTTTCAGGACGGAATTCAATGGAGTCAAGAATTTTTTGTGCTTCCTCAAGCTGGTTAACTGAAATCTTATCAGTAACAGGCCTGAGTTTTTCTTCCATATTTTTATCTGTTTTTAAAGAAGATTTTTTCTCTGAATTAGTTTTTTTTGTACTTTTAAGACGGGAAAGAAATTTCTTTTTATATTCTTCATATTCATTTTCTTCCCTGAAAATAATTGAATCTACTGTATCAAATGTTTTATTTTCTGCTCCTGCTTTTTTCAGGTACCAGATTGAGCCTTTATTTTCTTTCACAAGTTCTGTTAATTTATCAGTTTTGATTAAAGGAATTTCATTTGTAGATAAAACAATGATTCCGTCTTTTTTAAGAAGCCTTGAAATTCTATTTAAAACTGTAATCCGAAGTTTGTCTTCAAAATAAATAAAAACATTTCTTAAGAAAATTATATCCAGAGATTTTTCTGGAAATGGTAATTCCCCTGAAGAATTTAAATTGTAGGGCAGAACGGTTATATTTTTTCTGCTCTCATCATCCAGTTGAAATATATCATTTTTAAATTTTCCTGCAAGTTTAAGATATTCCTTAAATGAGCTGCCGTCTGATCTGAATGAATTCTTTTTATAAAATCCATTTTTAAAAATCTTCATGGCGGACATATCAATATCAGAAGCAAAAACTTCAGCTTCTATATTATGGCGCTTAAAAAGTGAATACAAAGAAATTGCTTCTTCACCGCTTGAGCATGCTGCAGACCAGACTGTAAGTTTTGATTTTAAATTTTGTGGAATATAAATTTTTTCAAGGAAATCAAATTGATTCTGTTCACGGAAAAAGTAAGTTTCATTAATTGCCGCTTCATCAATTAAATGTGAGAGTTCAAGAGGATTGTCATTCAAATAGGTTATAAAATCATCAACATTTAAATTCAGGCTCTTCATTCTGCCTTCTATGTAAGAAGATACAGTTACCTTGTGAGCTTCATTAAAATTGAGACCTGTAATCTGTTTGATAAGATCAAATACTTTTTCCATCTGTACCCGCAAAACTACAATCTATAAGCCATTGTCTTATTTCTGACTTTCGCATTTATATAATCAGCTATTTCTTCCAGAGGAAGGACCGCCTTTGCTGCTCCTAAATCAATAGCTGCTTTTGGCATTCCAAAAACTACGCAGGAACTTTCTGATTCACAGATTGTGTATCCTCCCGCATCTTTTATCTGTTTCAAACCTTCTGCACCATCCTTTCCCATGCCGGTTAAAAGAAGGGCAATGGAATGATTTTTCAAAATCGGAACAGAACTCATAAACATTTTGTCTACGCTTGGTTTAAGAAAACTTACAGGGGCTTCATCGTTAAGGACTGCCTTGTAACTTCCTGGAGCAGTGCCTTTTTCAATGCACAGATGTTTTCCAGCTGGAGCAAAATAAGCGTTTCCCCTTATAAGAGTTTCTCCATCTTCTGCACATTTAACGTTAAGTTCAACGTTTGAGTTAATCCAGTTAATAAGCTGCTTGTCAAAATAAGTATCAATATGCTGTGTGATTATAATAGGCAGAGGAAAATCTTTTCCCAGACCTTTGAGAACTTTATGGATGGCACTAGGCCCACCGGTTGAAGCTCCAATCAAAAGCATTTCATAATAATCAGATTTTGATTCTACGCTTGCCTTTACAATATTTTTTTTCTTATGGAGAAGTGATATCTGATAAAGTCTTTCAAGAAAATTTTTCTTAAAAGTATCATCCATACTGATAAAGTCCGGTTTGCCTATAACTTCAAGGGCTCCTGCTTCCAGACAGCGGCAGGCAATATCTACAGAGTCTTCAGTTGTAAAAGCCACAACTGCAGGAGACTGTTTTGTCAGAATTTTTTCAGTAGCACTTGGTCCGTCCATAACCGGCATATTTACATCCATGATGATTAAATCCGGCTTAAAGGTTTCAGCCTTACCAATTGCATCCAGTCCGTTTTCCGCTATTGCCTGAATACAGAAACGACTGTCTTCCTTTATAAAAGTAGAGAGAATCTGGCAGACTGTAGGGGAATCGTCTACAATTAAAACATTAATCACGTCCTGCATAGTTAAAATCCTTTCAGCCTGTTTTTTACCGATTCTTCGATTTTTGATACATCAAGAAGAAAAGCTGTTCTCTGGTTTGTTTGAACAACAGCCTTTAAATATTCATTTTTTGCCAGTGGGGAATCACTGTTTATCTCCCTGACAATTCCTCTTTCAAACTGAAAAACATCATCTACCTTGAGGCAGGAATTGTTATCTGTATTTAAAATAAGAAAGATGTCTGATATTTGTGATTTATTGTTCAGCAGTTCTTCCAGGTCAATAGCAGTGTAGGGACTTCCATTATAGTTTATCAGTCCTGAAACAAAAGCCGGCAGAAAGGGAAGGGGAAAAACTTCTGTGCGATGGAGAATTTCCTTTACAGATTGTGCTTCAACTGCATAGGTGTTATTTCCGCTGAGAAAAATTAAATAGATTTTTTGATCAACCAGGTTTTCTTCTGATGAAGGGGAATCAACATCTTCAAGGGCTTCAAGTTCATCAACTTCATCAAAAACAACAACTTCTTCAGGTTCTTCAATTGTATCAAAAGGTTTAACTTTTTTCATTATAATAAATTATAATCCTTATAAGTACAAAAATCCAATATGTTATACATATACCTTTGTGGGCATCTGGAAAATCTGATTTTTTTCAAGACCCACTTATCTTAGATTTTCGGTAAAATTCTTTAAAAAAAATTAAAAATTTGTTTGACATAGATATATTCCAGTGAGATACTAGAATTATCGAAATGATAGTAATACTATCACAGAGGATTGTTTTATCCAACCTGATAAAAGCGGATTTTTAAGCTTTTTCAGTACTAATAAAAAGAGGAGACCCGTCGTATGGAAAAAAAAGACCTGCTTGTTACTAAAAAAGCCTTAAATAAAGATGTAGCTGATGCTTTAAGTTTTAACGAATATTCCTATGTTTTCAACTATTCTACTGATTCACCGGTGGGGGATTCAGGCAGTTCTCTTTTTGCAGAGTTTTCTATTGATGATTTAATTGAAGAGTCAACTCTTTCTGATGAAGAAAAGAAATTCTGCCATGAAAATGACTTTACTTTCTTTGGTAATTCCTGGCAGTCCTGGGGTGAAGGCGGGGAAATCTTTCCGGGAGAAAAGCAGAAAAAATATATTCCGGTTATTCCTCCTTTTAAACAGTATGTATCATGGCCGGGTAAATATCCAAAGAAGAACTTAAGTGAAAAATCAAACCTTAAGAATCTTCTGGAAGGATTTTTTGTAATTTACGTAAGATGGGATGATATTTATCTTACTTTTGCTTCTACTGCACTTGTTAAGAGTAAAACTCCCCTTCCTCCGGTAGCATTTTTTGCTGATTCAAAGCGCAGAAGAGTTTACGCAGTTGCTTATTCTGATGGAAAAAAATGGAAGGCTCAGGAAAAGGCTGGTGAAATTACAACTTTCTTTGCAAGGAATTTCTTTGCATTAAGGGATGGTATGAAGGCCTTGTTTGCTGCTGCCCCAGAAAAACGTTTTGAACAGATTCTTCCACTTAACTGCGGTAAAAATAAAATCCTTACTGGTGGATGGGAAAGCTGGTACAATCATTACAATCACATTTCACAGGAGCTTATTTCTGCTGACCTGGAAAATCTTGGTAAAACAGAAAATCTTATTAAAAAATATTTTATTGATAATCAGCATGAAACCGTTTTTCAGGTTGATGACGGCTGGGAATCTGCCTGCGGAGAATGGACTTGCAATGAAAAACTTTTCCCTGAAGGAATGGTGAATCTTTCTAACGCAATTGTTCAGAAGGGTTTTGTTCCTGGACTGTGGCTTGCTCCTTTTATTGTTGATTACCGCTGTGATTTTTGTAAGAGGCACAGGGACTGGCTTCTTTGTGACAAAAACGGAAAGCCTGTTCAGGCCGGTTTTAATTTTGCCTGGGGAGCTTTCGGCGGCAAAGAACAGCCTGGATTCCCTTTTGCCTATTACTGCTATGATTTGTCAAAGGAAGAAGTTATTAATTACCTGGATCTTTTGATGGATAAAGTTATTAATGAATGGGGATTCCGTTATTTAAAACTGGACTTTCTTTTTGCAGGTATGCTTAACGGCAAGTTCAAAAACGGCGGCACTGCCTATGAATGGTATGATAAGGCAATTAAGGTTCTTACAAAGCGTAAAAAGAATAAGAACGGGCAGAGTGTAACTTATCTGGGTTGTGGAATTCCTTTTGAAACAGGATTTAAAGATTTTCCTCTTTCAAGAATTGGTCCTGATACAAAAGAAGACTGGGACTATCTGCCAATGAAGCGTTTCAATTTTGCGGGCCGTCCGGGAGCTTATGTATCCCTTAAGAGTACCCTTGGACATGCTTTCTGGGATCAGGCAGTATTTATTAATGATCCGGATGTAGTTTTCATGCGCTATGAAAATATTAAATTGTCTGATACAGAAAAAGAGCTTGTTGCCTTAACAAATTATCTCTTTGCCAGCCAGATTATGCACTCTGATGATCCATGTCATTTTGATCAGGAGCGGGAAGAGCCATTTACAAAGAAAATCTACGAACTTTATCAGAAGTTTGAAGATGAAGAATTTGGTTTCCTGACTGTTGCAAAAGATTTGTACACTATCTTCAGCAGAAACGGCAGATACGGCGGCTTTATAAATCTTAATGATAAGGACGTGAAGATTGAGAAGGCTCTTATAACAAAATATCTTCCATCTGAAAAAACATTCTGCATATTTAAGCCGGTTGTTGAACATGCTGTGGAAAGTGAAAAATTCTTTACAGCGGAAAAGCATTCCATCAGCATTTATGAAATTTAATTTACCCTGGTAAAAACAAAAATAAAAGGAATATACAGGTCATGAGACATTGAAAGATGGCATGGAAAATGCAGTTTCGTGTCTCCTGCACCACTGCAGACGCAGACTTTATAAGGAGAAGATCATGGAAGAACAGATCATTGCAGGAAAGAAAATACAGGATAAATCATCTGTAATTTTCGGAAATCCCATTGCAAAAAAAGTAGTCAAAAAGGCTATTCGTAATCAGAAAAAATTACTTCGCAAATATGGAGATGACAGAAATACTGAATATCATCTCGCAGCAGTAGATAATGAAGTTTTAACTCCTGCTCTGGGAGTAAAGGTTCTCACTCTTTCAAAGGATCCTCTGGAAAAGCTTCCTGCAAAATCCGTTATCATTGGTAACATTAGAATGGGCTTTGGTCATTACAGAATTTCAATGGCCATGGCATCTGCTGCCCATGCTATGGGATACACTCCTCTCTGGCTTGACCTTAATTCAATGCCGGAAACAACCTGTACAAAAATCATCAGCGGACAGAATCAGCTTTATTCCCTTGCTTCCCGCATTTCCCAGAAGTCAAAGCTTTTTAATAAACTGGTCTGGGAGCCTTTGAATTATGAAGGATTCAAGAAACTTACATACAATTCCGGTGACCAGAAAAATGCAGAACTTATGGTCCCTGTATTTAATGACATTCCAAGAAATGTTCCTTACATTGCAACCCACGTATGGCCAAGCCAGGCTGCCGTTCATGCAGGACTTACTCATGTTGTAAATGCAATCCCGGATAACTGGCCGATGGCCCTTCATTTGTCAGAAGGTGCAATGCACACAGTTCAGACTCCTTCTTCATATTTCGGATATAAAACTTTGTCTGGTTTTGAAAAGGGAAAAGTACTTAATCCTATTCCTGATGATCAGATTGCATATACTGGTCACTATATTGATCATGAACTGGTTAAGAATATTGAAAAGGATACAAGTGCAAGAATTTCCCGATTGGAAAAAGGCCGTCCTGTACGCTTCCTCCTTTCAATTGGGGGAGCAGGAGCCCAGGGAGATTATTTTGCATCCCTCATAAAAACTCTTATTCCATACATCAAGGAAAATAAAGCCTGCCTCTATCTTAACATTGGTGATTATCAGAATGTGTGGAATTTCTTTAAGGAAAAAATTCCTGGCATAGAAGAACTTGCTCAAACTCATTTTGATGACTGGCAGGAGACAAAGAAATTTGCTGCATCTGCCCTTAAGGATCATGTGTGCGTTCTTCCAGAAAGTAAAGGAATACATGTTTTCTGCCACAAAGATATTTTTGCAGCTGTTTACGCAACAAATCTTCTTATGCGTCCATGTGATGTGCTTATGACTAAGCCAAGCGAACTTGCTTTCTATCCAGTTCCAAAGCTTATGATTCAGCATGTAGGCGGACACGAAAAGTGGGGTGCAATCCGTGCTGCGGAAGTTGGTGACGGAACACCTGAATGTCCGGATTTACAGTATGCCTGTTACATGATTGAACAGTTCATCAAAGACCGTTCTCTTCTTATCAACATGAACAAGGCAATTGTTAGTGCAAAAAATGCCGGTATCTATAACGGAGCCTATCACGTTGTGGAACTTGCTGCAGGTATTACAGATTATACAGGAGAAGGTTCGGAGTACTCATATGCTGGCCGCTGAAAAAAGAAAGAAAGAAATTGAAAAATTAAAGGAAGAAAGAATCAATCATATTCTGGCTTGTTCATTTTTCCTTTTCTCAAAGAATGGAATTGAATGCATGACTATGAATGAAATTGCATCCAATTCAGAAATTGGCGTTGCATCCCTCTACCGTTATTTTGTGACAAAAGAGGATCTTTCCATTCAAGTTGCAATTCACGCATGGAATACAATGGAAAAAAAGTTTGAAGATGTCTTTACCAGTGAAGAATACAAAAAAATGACAGGTATTAAGCAGCTTGAAACTTTACTGGGAGTTTTCCCTGCAGCTTTTAAAGAGTGTCCGGAATTCTTCAAGTTCATTTATTTCTTTGATTCATTCATGAAGAAAGAAAGTGTCGATCAGTCAAGATTAGCAGACTATGAGGAGAAAATTACTTTTGTAAAGGCAATTGTAATTCAGGCTCTGAATAAAGGCCTTGAGGACAAAACAATTGATTTTTCTTCACTGATTTCTTCAGAAACCGGAGTCGGAGAAAATGTTGATAAAGTTTGTACGGCTGTCTTGCATGGCCTTTTCAGTACAGCGCAGAAGCTTTCCCTTTCCCAGGGACTTCTTGCAATGGATGAAAAAATTCAACCTTACGAAGAGCTTGTTCTTCTAGTGAAATTATTCGTTGATGAATTAAGCGCAAGGTAAAAAAAATTAATAGTTTTTCGTATTTTCTAAAGGAGGAATTTTTATGGAAACTACAAAAAAACTGGGATTTAAGGAGAAATTTGCCTACGGTCTCGGTGCTGTTGGAAAGGATATGGTTTATATGCTTTCCGCAAGTTATGTACTTTATTATTATCAGGACATTATGGGCGTTTCTGCCTGGGTAATGGGTATTATACTTCTGGTTGCTCGTGTATTTGATGCTTTCAATGATCCTTTGATGGGCGTAATAGTTGCTAAAACTAAGAGCCGCTGGGGTAAATTCCGTCCATGGCTTTTCCTTGGAACTCTTACCAATGCAATTGTTCTCTTTGTAATGTTTGCAGCCCCTCCTTCTTTAACTGCTAAAGGACTTGTTGCTTATGCTGCAATTTTCTATATCCTCTGGGGTGTAACCTACACAATGATGGATATTCCTTACTGGTCAATGGTACCTGCCTTTACAAAGAGTGGTAAAGAAAGAGAAGGAATGGCTGCCCTCGGACGTACCTGCGCAGGTGTAGGTTCTGCAATTGTTACAATCATTACAATGATTGCAGTAACATTTATTGGTTCTACATTAACTGGAAAAAGTAAAAATAACGTAAACGTCAAACTTAATTCCCCTGAAGTTTATGTAATGGAACTGAATGAAGCCAGCGCTGCAACTGGTGAATATAAACTTCTTTCAAATGCTTCAATCGATGTTACTGGTGATAAGAGTGAGTTTGCTGCTACTACATACTTTACCCAGGACAACAGTAAGTACACAATCAATCTGGATGGAATAGAATATACAAAAGATAACAGTAAGCTTCAGCTTGCAATCGATTCAGAAGATTCTTCAATGTTGATTTTGTATCTGGATGAAGCTGAATACGCATCTGTAAATGAAGATTCTCAGTTTACAGCAAGCCTTACTTCAACAAAGGAAGTAGAAAGAGTCGGTTTTAAATACTTCTCACTCATCATTGCAATTCTTTTCTTCCTCTTTATTCTTGTAACTTGTATCTGCATTAAGGAAAAATCAACTGTAGATGTAGAAACTGTTGGCGTTGGACAGATGTTCAAATCTCTGATTAAAAATGATCAGGCTATGGCAATGGTTATTACAATTGTAATGGTAAATACTGCAACTTACATTACTTCAAACCTTTTGATTTACTTCTTTAAGTACGATCTTGCAGGGTCAAACTGGCAGGGAAATTACACTCTCTTCAATACATTCGCCGGCGGAATTCAGATTCTTGCAATGATGGCATTCTTCCCTCTGTTAAGAAAATTCTTTAATACAATGAAGATTTTTACAATCTGTATTATTTCTGCAATTGCAGGTTACGTAATTCTTCTGGTTATGGCCCTTACTGGTACTACTGCTGTATATCCATTCCTGGTTCCAGGCTTCTTTATTATGGCCGCAGTTGGAATTATGAATGTACTTGTAACAATCTTCCTTGCAAACACAGTAGATTATGGTGAACTTAAGAATAACCGCAGAGAGGAATCTGTAATTTTCTCAATGCAGACTTTTGTTGTAAAACTCGCTTCTGGTATTGCAGCACTGATTGCATCTATCTGTCTTTCAGTATTTAAGATTTCAGAAGGTTCAGGTCCGTCAATTGATATGAGTCAGTCAAGTCTTGTTGTTCAGCTTAAGGATTATATGAATGGAATTATTGAAAATGGAGCTCTTGTAGTTTCTAATAATTCTGTTGTTGGTCTTAGACTGGTAATGACACTTCTTCCAGTTCTGGTTCTTGTTCTTGCATTTATCGTCTTCAAGAAGAGATACACTCTTACAGATGCAAGACTTGCTGATATTTCAGAACAGCTTGCCGCAAGAAAAGGTCAGGCTTCATCTGCAGCTGAATAAAAATATAAGCAGCTGATTGCAAAATGCTTAAAAAAGCCCCTGCAGGAATTTTGTTTTTCTGCGGGGGCTTTTGTTTAATCATTTCTGTTTTTCACTTTAATGATTTTTATGATTTAAATCACTTGTAATCTTCTTCATCGCAGCCTTCTTTAAGGAGTCTGCTTTTATTTAATAATTCCATATCTTTTGTAATAAGGAGCCTGTCTAAATCACCTGCTGCTTTTTTCACATAAATAAAATTCACCAGGCAGATGAGGAATGGCATTACAAAAATAACCAGACTCATAAATTTTGCATTTCCTCCTGCCAGAATTATCAGGGCAAGAATAAGTGCCTGAAGAAATAAAAAAAATATGAGGATAGGAATGGTAAAGGCCGGAAATAAAAGGTTTCTGCTTATTGATAATTTTTCTTCTTCCAGTTCCAGCACTTTTTCTTCCCAGAAAAAAAGTCTGCGGGAAGACTCACTTCCGCTTCCTTCTCTTTCAAAAATTCTGTAACTTCTGGGAAGATTATCCATCCTGATTTTGAATTTTTCTCCATAGTAATTGTCGGAATTTACATCTATGAATTTTTTTCTGTCAAAAGTTTCATCAATTTTATTGAAGTAACTTTGTTTATCAGAAATTTTGTATTCGTAAGTGCGATAAAATTTAATCATGTCTGAACCTTGTATAAATCAACCTGGATTAGAATAAAACTAATTAGCCCGAATGTCGAGTTTTGAAAAGTTGCTAACATTACAAAAAAAACGGCGCGAAGGAGTGAAAACAACTTACGAAAACACTTATTTTGTGCTGCCGCGGTAGCGGCAAACGTAAATAATTAC
>JAEEGF012109274.1_pt1 | contig 73936 bp, 66 predicted proteins | sample 9134171 | NCBI WGS metagenome assembly JAEEGF01 (sample SAMN16246542, study PRJNA631951) | gut metagenome | biome: gut microbiome; feature: rumen; material: AP-attached | host: Bos | place: Iran: Karaj | collected 2018-10 | reverse complement strand
CTCTTGTGGCCTTTAAGGACGGGCATGGCCATGTACTTCTCGGCGAACTCGGCGTAGACTTCGAGCATGCGGCGGGTCTCGGCCTCAGCCTCCTCGCGGGTGGCGTGGGCGGTGTGACCTTCCTGCCAGAGGAACTCGGCGGTGCGGAGGAACATGCGGGTGCGCATCTCCCAACGCACGACGTTGGCCCACTGGTTGCAGAGGATAGGCAGGTCGCGGTAGGACTTGATCCAGTTCTTATAGGTGCTCCAGATGATGGTCTCGGAGGTGGGGCGTACGATAAGCTCTTCCTCGAGCTTGGCGGCAGGGTCGACGACGACACCGTTGCCGTTGGGATCGTTCATGAGGCGGTGGTGCGTCACCACGGCGCACTCCTTGGCGAAGCCCTCGACATGCTCGGCCTCGCGGCTGAGGAAGCTCTTGGGGATGAAGAGAGGGAAGTAGGCGTTCTGGTGGCCAGTCTCCTTGAACATGCGGTCGAGCTGGTCGTGCATTTTCTCCCAGATGGCGTAGCCATAAGGTTTGATCACCATGCACCCACGCACGGCGCTCTGCTCCGCGAGGTCGGCACGCACCACCAGTTCGTTATACCATTCGGAATAGTTCTCACTACGTTTCGGAAAATCTTTTGCCATTTTTATTAGAGTATATATACAATAAATTTAAACAAATGTCGTTTTGGAGAGAACGAAGAAAAAAAGTATTTATTACGTGAATGAAAAATAAAAGTTGCTTTTTACTGTTCCTGCTGCCATTGCTCGCTCCTCTGACCTCACGTGCGCAGGTGAAACTGGGTGTAGACACGTTACAATGCCATATCATCGGATTTTCGGCAGGGATACAGGCCCCTCTGTCGGGCAGCAACAGCAACGGCCTTACGGGTGGCAGTATGAAGGAACTCTACTCGGCACCCTATCTGGACTTCGGCCTCGAGTGGGATTTCAAGTTCAAGCGCGACTGGATGCTCACCCTCGACGGCGACCTGTGGTTCGGCTACAACAGCGACAACCTCACCCAGCGTGTCGATCGCATGGGCGACATCTTCACTTCGCAGGGGTATCTGATGAGCTGGGGTGGCTACGACGGTGCGGTGACGTTGTACAACCGCGGCCTCTCCATACGCCCCGGCGTGGCACGTCTGTTCCACATCCTTCCCAAGAATCCCAATTCGGGTCTCTTTGTTAAACTCAGCGGTGGGTGGTTCATGCAGAAGACCGTCCATTCGCAAGACATGAACGAGAGTCAGGTGCCGCAGCTCAACGATTCCTACGCCCTGCTCTACGACCACCTGCGCAACGGCGTCGTCTTCACAGAGACCGTCGGATTCCTCTACATGAGCAACTACATCAACTATGTCAACTTCAAGGTGGAACTCTTTGCCAGCCAGTTCGTCAGCTGGTCGTCGCGTCCTTACATCATCGACAACGTGATGGGTCTCAACGGCAAAGACGACAGCCGCTACTTCGACCTCATGGTGGGCTTCAAGCTCTCCTGGCTCTTCCCGCTGACGGGCCGCACCTCGTATGACTACTATTACTACTAAACGATTCTCCCACCAATCTCTTAAAACATCGGCAAGAATGAGATTACTCTATACTATAGGCATCTACCTCTACACTTTCGGCATCCGTATAGCAGCACTGTGCGGCCACGAGAAAGCACGCCTCATGGTCCGCGGATGGACACAGGCATTCTCGCAACCAAGCAATAACGCAGTCAAAACCGTATGGTTCCACGCGGCGAGCCTCGGCGAATTCGAACAAGCCCGTCCAGTGCTTGAGGCCTTCCGCCAAGGACATCCCGACTACCGGGTGCTGGTAACTTTCTTCTCACCCTCGGGTTACGAGGTGCGCAAGAATTACGCCCAAGCCGACATGGTGCGCTACCTGCCCATGGACACCCCACGCAACGCCCGCCGGATGCTCGACAGCTACCATCCCGACATAGTCTTCTTCGTCAAGTACGAGTTCTGGTTCAACTATCTTGGCGAACTGCGTAAACGCGGCATCCCCACCTACATCTTCTCCACCATCTTCCGTCCGGGACAGTATTTCTTCAAATGGTATGGCGGATGGTTCCGTCGCCAGCTGAAGACCTGCTTCTCCCACCTCTTTGTGCAAAACGAGGAGAGCCTCCGGCTGCTGAAAGGCATCGGCATAGACCATTGTTCGTTGGCCGGCGACACGCGCTACGACCGTGTGCACCAGATAGCCCAAGCCGCGGAACCCGACGACGTGGTGGAGCGCTTCCTGCAAGACCATGACGGCCCCGTCCTGGTGGCGGGAAGCACGTGGCCACCCGACGAGCAGCTGCTGGCACGCCTGAGCGAGAGCAAAAAATGGTTCCCCGAACGCATCATCATCGCTCCCCACATGATCAACGAGGATCACCTGAAGCAGATAGAGACCCTCTTCCCCGACAGCATCCGCTACTCGGCACTTAAAGACCACAAGGTCTCTGACAACCCTGCAGTACTCATCATCGACAACATAGGACTGCTCTCCAAGCTCTATCGCTACGCCACCGTGGCCTATATCGGTGGAGGGTTCGGCGTAGGCATACACAATATTCTTGAAGCCGTGGCCTACGGCAAGCCCGTGGTCTTCGGCCCGAACTACCACAAATTCCAAGAGGCACACGACCTCATCGACCTCGGAGGCTGCATGATTGTAGACGAACATCCCGATGTGTCGTTCCTACGGAAATTGTTTACCGACGACGACATCTACCATGCCGCCTCCGACGCCTGCCTCCAACTCATGCGCCGCAACCTCGGAAGCACCAACATCATCCTTGACACCATTGAAAACTAAGGTTCTACATATAATCCTCCTGTCTGCCGCCGTATGGATGATGGCGTCTTGCAGCGCAGACAAATACCTCGGAGAAGGTGAGAGCCTGCTTTTCCATACCGAACAGACCGTTGTCATGGCCGACAGCAGTGAGGTGACTCCCGAAGTGACCGACGCTCTCAAGCGGTCACAGAACTACTACCTCCAGCGGCAGAATTCCAAGGTCTTTGGAATCAAAAACATGCCTGTGGGCATGTGGATCTATTGCATCGCCAGTCCTTCCGACAGCTCCTTCTGGGGCAGGTATTGGCGCAACCTGGGGCAGGCTCCTGTCATCTACGACGAGGGCAAGGCCCAACGCACAGCACAGCAGCTGCAACGGCTGCTTGAGACAAAAGGCTGCTTCAACTCCTCCGTCACTTTCGACACCACAGAGATCGACGGCCGTAAAATCTCCATCGCCTACCGCATCACCGCCACCCACCGCTATCTCATCGACGACATCAACTACTTCTGCGACAACGACACCATCCTGCGGCTGCTCGACCAATGGAGAGAGGCATCGCCGCTACAGCCCGGCAACGCCTACGACCAGGAGAAGATAGCCGCCGAGCGTACACGACTCGTCAGCAACCTGCGAGAGGAGGGCTATTACCACGCCTCGCCGGAGAACGTGACCTTTGTGGTCGACACCACCTACCACACACGAAAACTCTCCATCGACGTGCATGTCGACGGACACAACCTCAGCGTCTACCATATCAACAACATCTACATCTACCCCAACAGCAATGCCGGCATCCGTTCGAGCGATTCGAAATACGACACTCTCATCTACAACTACGCCGGTATCAACAGAGCTTTCGACTACCAGTTCATCTACGACAAGCCCATGACCCTTCATCCGCTGACCATCAGCCGCTCCATGATGCTCTTCCCCGGCATGACCTACCGTCCCCGCTACATCAACAACACCTACAATTCGCTCCTCAACCTCCGCAATTTCAAGTATATCAACGTTGAATTCAGCGAGTCGCCCTTCTCCACCGACAGCCTGCCGCTCGTCGATGCCCATGTGCGCCTCATCAACACCACACAGCAGAAAATCTCCCTCTCTCTCGAACTCACCAACGCCTCCCCCATCGGCACCCAGGACAGTGGCAACTTTCTCTCCAACGGCAACCTGGGCATCGAGACCTCTTTGGAATACCAGCACAAGAACCTCTTCGGCGGCGCCGAGCTGTTGAAGGTCAAAGGGTCGCTCCTGCTGGAGCTTCCCAAGCTCATCTTCAGCGGTAGCAGCGGAGGCTTTTATGACAGCTTCAGTGCCTTCGAGGTAGGCCTCGACGCCTCCCTGGACATGCCGGAATTCCTACTTCCGTTCTCCTCCCTTATCGCCTGGCAACGCACACGTCCTCATACCCTCATCTCCCTCGGTGGCAGCTATCAGTACCGCCACTGGTTCGAACGCATCCTGGCCAACACAGCCTTCGCCTACACCTGGTCGCAACGCCTGGGCACAGGTATGAGCAACACCCAGAGCGCCCAGCACCAGCTGACCCCCATCGAATTCACCTTCGTGCGCATCCTCAACATCGACGATGCCTTTGCCAACCGTCTCCGTTCCCTCAATGACCTGCGCATGAACTACCAGTACAGCAGCCATTTCATCATGGATGCCCGTTATGACTACGCCTACTCCAACCAGCAGTATGGTCTCCGTCGCAACTTCTCCCTCTTCCGCTTCTCCGTCGAGAGCGCCGGCAACCTCCTGAGCGGCATCAGCCACCTCGTCGATGGCGGTGCCGACAGCAACAACGTGCGACAGTTCCTGGGCGTGCCCTTCTCACAGTATGCACGTGTCACGGGCGAGTTCACACGCTACCTCTACCACGGCTCCCGCAACACTTTCGTCGCCCGCGCCCTTGTCGGCATAGGCATACCTTACGGCAACTCCCTCGCCATGCCCTACGAGAAGGGCTTCTTCGGCGGTGGCCCCACCACCATGCGCGCCTGGCAGCTCCGCCGCCTAGGCCCCGGCAGCTACAGTAGCGGAGACAACATGCTCGAACGCATCGGCGACCTGCAGCTCGTGGTCAACCTCGAGGAACGCTTCCCCATCGCCGGCATCTTCGAAGGGGCTGTCTTTGCCGACATGGGCAACGTATGGCTCTACAACACCTCCGACCAATACCCCGGGGGAGAGTTGAAATGGGGCGACATCCTGGAGGAAATAGCAGTAGGCATAGGCCTCGGCCTCCGCGTAAATGTCTCCGTAGCCACCCTACGGCTCGACTTTGCCATCCCGCTTTACGACCCCGGCTACGAGACCTCGGCACGCTGGCGTCCCTCGCACTGGACCTTCTCGCAACTCGTCACCAACTTCGGCATCAACTATCCATTCTGACCTTGAAGCACAAATGAAAAACTCAAAGACCCTGACATATATCCTGCTCATCCTCAGCACCGGATTCTGGGGTGTGAGTTTCGTGATGACTGATGAGTTGCTGACAGTCCCACACATGACTGTACCTATCCTCGTCACCCTGCGCCTGGCCGTAGCCACTGCCATCATGGTGCCTACCCTGGCCCTGGCCCACAAGCTGGAACGGGTGCGCAAGGAAGACATCAAATGGTTCCTCCTGCTGGCACTTTGCGAGCCCTTCATCTACAACCTCTGCGAGACCACCGGTGTCTTCAACAGCGGTTCCACCCTTGCATCGGTCATTGTGGCCACCATTCCCCTGTTCGTTCCATTCGGCATGTGGATAGGCTACCGCCAACGCATCAAGCCCGCCATGCTGATAGGTGTGGTGATGTCGCTCGTCGGTGTCGTGATACTGACGCTGTCATCGTCAGCCAACAACATCAATTTCCAACTAAAAGGTATACTCTTCCTCTGCGGAGCTGTTTTCATCGCCGTCGTCTACACATTAATCCTGGTGAAGATAGTAGACCATTATCGTCCCGTCACCATCACCACCTACCAGAACCTCATAGGCCTCGTGTATTACCTTCCTGTAGCCTTTTTCTCTGCCTCGAACGACAATTTCCAGTTCTCTGTTCTCAATTTCAATTCCCATCAACTGCTCTACCTGCTCATCCTCGGTATCTGTTGTTCCACGCTGGCCTATGTCTTCTACAACCGTGGTGTGCGCCACCTCGGCGCCTCCGAAGCCTGCATCTTCAACAATGCCATCCCCGTCATCACCTTCTTCGTGGCCCTCACCCTCCCAGGTCTCGCCCACCCTGAAAGCTTCTCCTGGCTCAAACTCCTGGGAATAGTCATCACCGTCTCCGGTGTCGTCATCGCTCAAGGACGACCACACAAGGAAAACCTTTCGAAATAATACCTTTTATTTTTTAGTTTTTGGGGAAGTCCAGTATTTCCACATCCTTCGGCGTAGGGTCGAGAATGAAGCGGACAAGAGTGGCAACATGATGGAATCCCTGTTTACCAGCGGCACCAGGGTTGATATGCAGAAAGTTGTAGTCCTTGTCATACATCACTTTCAGGATGTGACTGTGGCCACAGACGAAGATGTCGGGCTTCGCCAACTCGAGGGTACGCTGCAGCTCATAAGGATAGTGTCCCGGCCAACCGCCGATATGGGTCATCAGCACACGCTGTCCTTCGACCTCGAAGAAGGCTCGCTCTTCCAACTCATAGTGCAGACTCACACTATCACAATTACCCCACACGGCACGCACAGGCTTGAAATCTCGTAACTTCTCCAACACTCCGAAACCAATGTCGCCGGCATGCCACAGCTCGTCGCAGTCCTTGAAGAATGTGTAGACCTGCGGTGCCAAAGTCCCGTGCGTATCACTTAAAACTCCAATCCTGCGCATTTGACTGAACTACTCGTTAGCGTGAATCTCCTTCAGGTTCTCGGAAATCATCTCCTTGAGATAGTTGATAATGTGGATGTCGTTCATCGACATGCCGTCGAGGGCTTCCTTCAACTCGTCGGTGTCAAGAACAAACTCATCCTCGTCGGTGCGATAAGTAATCACAAAGTGGATATCCTCGTGCGCCGACAGCAGCATCACCAGCGTTCCCGGCAAGTCGCCCATGGGCGGACGGTCCCAGTTGTTGTGTTCGAACCAGAACTCCAGCTTAGTACCCACACCCACCTCGGAGGTCAGCTTCATGCCACCGCCGCATTTCTCGGTGTTCATCTTGATGAGCGGCAGCCCGAGGCCCACCTTGCGGGTGGTGCGTGAGGTGGTATAGGGGTCTGTCACCTTAGCCAGGAATTCAGGGCTCATGCCCTTGCCATTATCCTCTATAGTAAAGTGGAAGTCATTATTTTTCAGACTGTCTACTATCGTCAGCTTCACATCCTTCGCATTCGCCGCCGTGGAATTCTCCATCAGATCGTAGACATGCATCGCTAGCTCTTTCATATCGGTCTGTTATATTCAGTAATTTCTATGGAAAGTCTTTTCCAATTCCTCAATAATTTCTGATTCATCATCGAATCTTTTTAGCTTCCCGTAATAATGATCTCCCGTTTGAATCACCATCTCCCCATCATTCTGTCTCTCTATCGTCCATTCCATCGTTCTGTCTCCCATATTAATATTTATACTATTTCCATCTAGAGTCCAGTTACCTTCCGTTTGCACCCCTCTTTCTTCTAATTCACGGTATACAAACACACCATCATCCTGAAAATCAACTATGACCCCATCATCTTCCATCTTCCATTTTGTTCCATCTTGAGACGACATATACACCCACCATTTTCCTGTAATTGTATTGTTTCCTCCACATCCCGTCAAACATGTCGTCAAAGATATGGCAGCCAACAAAGACATCAATCCAATAACCTTTTTCATCTTTCAATGCACTGATTCGTGTCGTGCGCAACTTCTAGGTTGTCTAATAAACTGCAAAAATACACAAAAAAACTCAACCGTCAAAAAATTTTTTTTCACCATAACAGCGAGAAATATTTATTTTCATCCTTATATAATAAAAATGTTTCGCGCACGTTACATTATTACTTTTTTTCTTTTAATACCCGAAATGAAAATACGCAATCTGATATACACCTTAGGGCTCCTGCTGGCCCTCACCGCCTGCACCGACGACGAGGACTTCGTCCCACCGTCGTTCCTGCATGTGGAAGCCTTCAAGGTAGTCCCCACCACTTCCAGCCCCATCTCCATCGACCCAGGCTTCTACACCTCCGACATTGTGGCCTGTTATGTGGTGGCCCACTATCCCGGCACCAACACCCTCGACTCCATAGGTCTCTTCCAGCTGCCCTTCACCGTCCCTGTGCTCCACAGCGGCGACGTCGACTACTTCGAGTTCTACCCTGCCGTGAAGCAGAGTGGCCTCTCGGGCACCCTTCCCTTTTACTCATTCTACAAACCTGTTAAAATCAGCAACCAGACCCTCGTCACTGGTGATACCCTACGTTTCGACACCCTCACCACCACCTATGCCATAACACTCTCCGACATGCAGTTGTTCGAGCCTTTCGAACCCACAGAACTCAGCACCCTCTTCGATTCCATCATCTGGAACAAATATGCTGCCGATGAGGCCTGTACAGGCCAAGGCTACGCCTCCGTACACGTGCCCGACAGCGTGGCGTCCGTCCCCTTTGCTATCAAGACTGACTTTTACGTCGCCGATCCTTCACGTGCCGTCTACCTCGAACTCGACACCCGCTCCGATCTCCGCTTCGAGGTCTACATGGAATCCGCCTACACTTCGGGAGCCGCTACCGACGTCCAGCGCGTCATGGTCGTCAACCCTTCCGACAACTGGCAGCACATGTACATCAACCTCGGCCGCACATGGGCCTGGTTCAACCACAACCCCTCCTTCAAGCTCTCTTTCAAAGCTCTCAACCCTTATAACGAAGAGGGCGACATCCGCATCGACAACGTCAAAGTCCTCACCACTTCCACGGTATTGTAGATTAGTAGACAGTAGTTAAGCCAATACCATTACGAGACATTTGTCTTGAACTTCCAGAACTCTCTGAACCTCCCCACCTCCTACTCCCTAAAACAACAACACATGCAAAAAAAACAAACCCTCAAATACATTCTCTGCGACCTCGTCGCAGCCCTCCTTTCCTGGGGTGCTCTCTTCGCATTCCGCAAACTGGCCCTCGAGCAACTACCGGCCTCCAACTACCAACTGTCAACCCTCATCTTCTCCGACGCCAACTTCTGGCTTGGCCTCTGCATCGTCCCGCTCGGATGGCTTGCCCTCTATACCATTCAAGGCGCCTACCGTGACGTCCTTCGCAAGGCCCGTCTCAAAGAACTCCTCGACACAGCCCTGGCCACCCTCCTGGGCTCTGTGGTGATTTTCTTCCTGCTGCTCATCGACGACAACGTAGGCCCTTCACGCAACCACTACCTCTCCTTCCTCTTCCTCTTCGCCGTCCACTTTATCCTCACCTACTCCTTCCGCCTCCTCCTTACCTCCCAGACCGTCCACCGCGTCCACACACGCCTGATAGGATTCCCCACACTCCTCATCGGTTCGGGCAACAAGGCCTACCACACCTACCTCGATATCGAGAACCAAGAGACCTACTCCGGCAACATCTTCGTCGGATATATTCAAATTGACAATTCTAAATCGGAAATAGACAATTCCGAATTAAGCAAGATCATGCCCTGCCTCGGCAGCCTCGATGACTTGCGCACACTGATAGAAAAACACCATATCGAGGAGGTTATCATCGCCGTCGAAGACAGCGAGAAAGACCTCATCAACGACATCCTCCTCCACCTCAACTACTGCGCTGACCTCATCATCAAGCTCACCCCGGATGCCCGCGACCTCATCATAGGTTCCGTCAAGCAGGACTCCATCTTCCACTCCCCGTTCATCGTCATCAACAACAGACTCATGGACGAATGGCAGTACTCTGTCAAGCGTCTCGCCGACATCTTCCTCTCCCTCCTCGCCATGGTGCTCCTCTCCCCCATCTACCTTATCACCGCCATAATTGTGAAATGCACCTCGCCAGGGCCTGTCTTCTACGCACAGGAACGTGTGGGCTACCACGGACGTCCTTTCCGCATGCACAAATTCCGCTCCATGTATACCGATGCCGAACAGTCTGGTCCCGCCCTCTCCAAGGACGACGACCCTCGCATCACTCCCTTCGGGCGCTTCATGCGCAAGGTGCGGCTCGACGAGATACCCCAGTTCTGGAACGTCCTCCGTGGCACCATGTCCATCGTAGGTCCTCGTCCCGAACGTCAGTTCTATATTGACCAAATAGTGAAACGCGCCCCAGAGTATCTGCTGCTTCAGCGCGTCAAACCCGGCATCACCTCATGGGGACAGGTGAAATACGGTTATGCCTCCAACGTCGACGAGATGGTCGAGCGTCTACGCTACGACCTCCTCTATCTCGACAACATGTCGCTCACCACCGACCTCAAAATAATGGTTTACACGGCGAAGATCATCCTCCAAGGCCGCGGAAAGTAATCAATACCCCAGAATCTTCAGCATTGATTTGTAGCTCTGCTCTTTAGCAAAGAGCTTCGTGGTGTATTCGCCGTTCTCATCTTTGTCGATAATGACATGCTTGGGTGCAGGGATGAGGCAGTGCTGGATACCACCATAGCCTCCGATACTCTCTTGATAGGCACCAGTGTGGAAGAAACCGATGTAGAGCGGGTCGTCTTTCTGCAGCTTCGGCAAGAAAATGGCGTTGGCGTGGCTGTCAGCATTGTAATAGTCCTCCGAGTCGCACGTCAAGCCACCCAGGAACACCCGCTGGTACTCGCAGTCCCAATGGTTGATGGGAAGCATGATAAAACGCTGGTTGATACCCCAGGTATCAGGCAACGTGGTGATAAAACTCGAATCAATCATATACCACAGCTCACGGTCGTTCTGCTGTTTCTGGTCCAGAATGCTATAGAGTGTGGCACCGCTCTCACCCACCGTAAAGCTGCCGAACTCGGTGAAAATATTAGGCTCTTCCACGCCTCGCAACGTGCAGATGTTCTTTATCTGAGCCAGAATTTCCTCGGCCATGTATTCGTAGTCATAGTTCGCTGCCAGAGAGACCTTCGACGGGAATCCTCCACCGATATTCAACGAATCGAGTTCAGGACAGACACGCTTCAAATCGCAGTAGACATTGACGCACTTTGACAGCTCATTCCAATAGTAAGCCGTGTCGCGGATACCCGTATTGATGAAGAAATGCAGCATTTTAAGGCGGAACCTTGAGTTCTGTTTGATCTGTTCCTCATAGAAGGAGACAATGTCATGATAGCGGATACCTAGACGCGAGGTATAGAAATCGAACTTCGGTTCCTCTTCAGAGGCAATTCTAATACCCAAACTCATCTGCTCCTGCTGCTCACCAAGCACGTTATCCAACAGATTAAACTCATTTTTATTGTCCAGCACAGGAATCACATTATGGAAGCCCTCTCCGAACAAATCGACAATATTCTGCACATACTGTTCTTTCTTAAACCCGTTGCATACAATCACCTTCTCTTTGTCTATCAATCCTTGCTCATGCAATTCCTGAATAAGATTGATATCAAAAGCCGAGGAGGTCTCGAGATTAATATCGTTCTTTAATGCCTCTTCGAGCACAAAGGCGAAATGACTACTCTTCGTACAATAGCAGTAGTTATATGTTCCACGATAGTCTGTTTTGGCTATAGCCACATTGAACAGACGCTTTGCACGTTGTATTTGCGAACTGATTTTAGGCAAGTAAGTCACCTTCAACGGAGTTCCGTACTGTTTGATTATCTCCATCAAAGGAATGTCATGAAAATAAAGCTCACCATCCTCCGTGCGGAATTCATCCTGCGGAAAATCAAAAGTCTGGTCAATCAGGTCGTAATATTTATTTTTCATATTATTTAAGTTAGTTAAATTCAATATAATTCATCAATCCAAGTTAGTCGGATTCGGCTGCAAAGATACAACTAAATTACTTACATCATAATTTTTTTTACAAAAATATCGCATAAAACTACACCAAATAAAAACAAATCATTAATAACCAACACAATACGAAAAACAAAAGATTTCACTAAACTTAGACTCGATCCCTTCTACACAAACAATATTTGATACCGGGAAGATGCCTACACAACGAAAAAAAAGGAAAGAGCGACACTCAAGGTGACGCTCTCAAACAAAAATCAATTATTTCAATCCGCGAAGGACAGATCGAATTAAACGATTAAATATTAAAGAGTTTATGTAACTCTATTTCATAGATAACAGGGGTGAATGGAGGGATGAGGTCACCAGCACCTTCGGCACCAAAAGCAAGCTGATAGGGGAAATAGAAGCGATATATACTTCCTTCATTCATAAGCTGAAAACCTTCGATAAGTCCCGGGAACATAGGAGTACCCACCACATGAATGATAGGTTCACGGTTACCATAGGTTTGGTCTATAGGATTGCCAGTAAGAAGGTTATAGCTACGATAGTCGAATTCTATGCGCTGAGCATAATGTGCTTTTGGTCCCTTGCCAGGTGTAAGCACCTCATAGTAGAAAGTCATCCCTTCAACTTCATGTTTTTGGACGTTGGGATTGTTCTTGACGAGGTTGGCGAAGAAGAGGTTCTGGAGACTGTCGACATTGTCGGCCATAACCCGCGCTTTGTGCTGCATGATAGTAGAGTACTGCAGGTTGACATACTGAGCGATGTCGCGAGCGATATCGTCGGGAAGGAGGTTTTGCTTGCCACCCTCAAGAGTGTAGGCAAAAGCCTTGAGAACGAGGTCATGATTGAAGGCGGTATCGAACCATTCACCCTGCAAGGCAAGGGCGAGGTACTGGCCATAGGCCCAGGAGATACTGTCTTTAATAGATTTGATCTGTGTCTGCGGAGCACTCTCCGTGTTGACAGAAACGGCGATTACGGGATCTTCCACATTCTCTTTAACACTGTTGCAAGAGGCAAAGAGCATCAGCGAGGCGAGTATAAAAGGAGTTAGACGCATAATTTTTGTATTAAAGGTATTTTGTAGGCAGAGACACCTACCTGTTTATTTGTTTACTACAAGTTTACGAACAGCAACATCGGAGGCTGTCTGTATGCGAAGGAGGTAGACGCCTGAGGGAAGCTGGAACGAGAATGTCGACTGGCGGGCGTCGAAAGAAGCGACCTGACGGCCAGAGGCATCGAAAAGATCAACACGGCTGTCCTGCGGAAGTCCTTCGATGGAGACACGGTCTGTGGCTGGGTTAGGATATAGAGAGAGAGAAGCAAGACTGTTGGGAGTATCGACACCCACATTGGGAATATTGGCTAAGATCTGTGAGAAAGGCTTGCGGTTCTGTGCTGTGACAGAGAGGAGGACTGTGGATTTATCCACCGTGTGGGGTAGTTCGAGGGATATGACACCATTGTCAGAGGCATGGGCTGCAGCATAGAGCTCAAGAGTATTGTTATCTACGAGTGCAACATATGCGTTGGGCTCTGTGGTGACGGTAACGACATCATCACTACGAACTGCCGAGAGGCTGATGTCAGAAGCTTGTCCAAGCCAAGGCAGCAGCGAGGGGTCTCCCATAAGTTCATAGATCTCCCAATAATACTGTTTGAAAGTGTTGGATGAAGAAGAAGAGTTGACGGCGAGGTTGCCATAGTAGAGCATGGCGCCGGTGGTGACTGCATGCTTTGTAAAACTTTCGTTGTGGGTATGGAAGAGGCGGTCGTAGACACCGAGTTTGCTAGCATTATAGCTGGGAGAAAGAGTGTGTGTGATGTTGGAACGGACGCCTACAGACCAGTCGAAATCCTGCTCCCAATAGGTGGAATTGGTGCCGCCGATATAAGCCACAGCACCGGCATTGTTTCCTCGACGAAGCAGAGCCTCGGCGAAGCAGGTGGGTTTGTCGAATTTGCTGGAGAGGCAGCAGTTGCCGATCATGATAGATGGACGATTGCTGTTATTCATAGAAGAGACATGATTGACAGTGAAGGAGGGCTTGTGCCAGCAGTCCCAGTCGCCGTGAGCGGAATAGTTTATCCAGCCCACACCCTGGCTGTAGTAGGTGCGGAGAGCGGAAGCCGAGGAAGAAGAGGAGCAGTAGCCCGTGACAGTGACACCACTGGGGGCATAGTTAACATCGTTTTTATAGTATTTGACTTCGGAGAATCCGTTTCCGGCATTGACGTAGTAGTAAGCTAGATAGTCCATGGTAGGGTCGGCATAACGCCAAGCATAGTCATAATTGTCATCATGATAGCCGTTATCCTCGCCAGCGACGAGAGCCGCTTTGGAGAGATATCCATCGTCGGGAAAAGCATATTGCTCATAAAGAAGGGTCTTGTTGACAATGGAGAGGAGTGTTGCGGTATCGGTAGCCGAGAAGCGGCCCTGATAGCAGTCGGGGAGCTTGTCACCCGAGGTCCAAGTGGCGAAATAGAGGTCGGTAATATGATCATTGTCTGGACCGTAATAGCTAGTAGAGAGGCGCGAGTTGAAAGCCGGGAGTTGTCCATTGTCACCTACCAAGATAATATAAGTGGGGGCCGGGGCATCGGCAGAGGAGTTGGTATAGAGGGAGGTGAAATAAGTGGCGAGATCAGTATTAGAATAGATATTGTTATCTTCATAGTAGAAAAGGTCTACGAGGAGCCCTTGACGGCGTTTCCAGTCAGCAAAACGCTGGAGGCTTTGGCAACGAAGGACATTGGGGACGGCGATGACCATGCGGACGGGAGTGCCCGCACTTTTGGCATCGGCGAAGAGGTTATTGAGGGTTGTGCCAACGGAGAAAGCCGGCGTATGGTAGCGTTGGTAATAGCGGAGGGTGCTGTCGGCATCGGCACCAACGAAAGTAACGGTGACGTCAGCGCTCTTGCACACCACCACCTCTCCAGTGACAGGGTTGACCTGCAGGGGGCTGAAGCGGAGAGTGGCCAACCGACGGTCGCGGGCGATACCCATGTATTCCACTTCGGCCAACGGGAGCCCCCACAGTTCAGAGATCTGATAGCGTTCGGTATTGATGACAGGCTGATGTACTGCCGTGTCAGACTTGGAACGCGAGGGCTGCAAGGGCAAGACTGCGAGCTGTCGGTTGGCATCCATAGGCATCTGGAAGGTGTCGTAGACAGCATTGGTCACGGTGACCACAATGTCGTCGCAAAAAGGAACCTCGATAATGTCATTGCGAACAGGCAGTGACGGAGATCCCACTTCACCTCCCTGCTGAAAACCAGCAATGTCGAACCTCATGGTCTTCTCGCCGTTCAAAGGCGAGGAGACAAAGTTAATGTCTGGCGTGCTGTAGCCAACCGTCAGGCGCGAGAAACCATCCTCACGGACTTCCTGTGCCGAGGAAAAAGAAAGACTGATATTGGCAATCAAAAGGATTGGTGCAATCAAAAAGATCTTTTTCATTATATTCTACTTTTTATATTTTTATTCAATTAATATATTCTTCATTTACTATTAGTCCCCCACGGCATAATTATCTTTCAGCTGAGGGAACATTTTTTCTATTGAAGGGCACGGAGCCACAATGTTAATCTGCTCATGCGTTACCGGGTGTTCAAATACGATATTACGGGCGTGAAGTGAGATGGAGCCGTCGTCGTTGCTGCGAGGAGCACCATATTTGAGGTCGCCCTTGATGGGACAGCCGATATTGGCCAACTGACAGCGAATCTGGTGGTGACGGCCAGTGTGCAGGTTGATATCGAGGAGATGGTAGCCGCCGTCGGAGACTGCAATCTCGCGGTACTCAAGGCGGGCAAGTTTAGCATTGGGGCGTGCTGCGGAGAAGACATAACTTTTGTTACGTTCTTCGTTCTTGACAAGCCAGTTCTCAAGGGCACCGACGGGCTGCGGAGGTGCATTTTTCACCACTGCCCAATAGTGTTTCTCAAACTCACGGGTGCGCACCTTCTCCACCATACGGCTGAGGGCTTTGGAAGTCTTAGCGAGGAGGACGACACCGGAAACGGGACGGTCAAGACGGTGAATGACTCCGCAATAGACGTTGCCGGGTTTGCTGTCGCGCTCTTTAAGGAAAGCCTTGACAAGGTCGGCCAGACAGGGGTCTCCTGTCTTGTCACCTTGTGTAATCTGCCCCGGCAGCTTGTTCAGCGCTAGCAGATGGTTGTCCTCATAGAGTATCTGATCAGCAATCATACTATTTCCGCTATAGGGCTTATGGCATTTTTGACGCGGTCCTGGAGACCTACGCTAACAGGGAAATCGAGTGGCATGAAAATATCGACACGTGAGCCGAAACGAATGAATCCGAGTTCCTGATTTTGTTTAACACGCTCGCCCTCTTTAGCATAACAGACGATACGGCGAGCCATTACTCCTGCCACCTGACGGATGAGGATACGCTTGCCGTTATCGAGACGAATGCCCACTTCAGTGCGCTCGTTGAGGTCAGAACTCTTAGGATAGGAGGCGACGAAATAATTGCCGCGGCGGAACTTGACATATTCGACAGTACCGTCGCAAGGGTAGCGGTTGACGTGGACGTCAGTGCCGCTCATGAAGATGGAGACTTGCATGCACTCCTCCTTGATATAGTTCTTCTCCATAACCTGCTCGATGGTGACGATGGTACCATCAGCAGGCGAGATGAGTTCGGAGGGGTTCTCGGTAAAAATACGACGTGGTATACGGAAGAATGCAACCACCATGACAGAAAAGACCACCAGACCTGCCAGGAAAAGATAATGGAGAAGAGTCCACTCCTTGACCGAGCACAGCATAATAAGCACAATCAGGAAGATGACTCCCAATGTGATTATGATGATTCGTTTTCCTTCACGGTGTATTTTCATAGGCTATCAATTGTTAGAGAAAAGCTGGATGATGATAAAGAAAACATTGTCGCGATCGGTGAAGGTAAGGTAGAGGTAGACGAATGGCATAATGACAAGCAGGCTGTCAAAGCGGTCGAGGAAACCGCCGTGACCGGGCATGATGTTACCGCTGTCTTTCACGCCAGCGGAGCGCTTAAGCATACTCTCAACGAGGTCTCCCAAGGTACCCACAATGCTGCAGATAAGTGCCAGCATTAGCCAATGATACCAAGCGAGGGGGGTGACGGCAGGACCTGCAACCACCGCGACAGCCACTGCGACAACGACGCCAAAGAGCGTGCCTTCCCATGTTTTGCCAGGGGAGTGGCGTGGCCACATTTTATGCTGTCCGAAAAGGGATCCGCCGATGTAGGCTCCAGTATCATTAATCCACACCAAGGCAACCACCATGAGGAGCACCACAGGTCCACGCTCCTGCAAAAGGGTAAGCATCAAGGCCAGAGGAACGGCGATATAGAGCAGGGGGACAAGGTTATAGGAGGCCTCTCGGAAGGGTTGCTCGCTGTGGTTCCACAGCTGCACCATGGCCGAAAGGGCAAAAAGACTGTAGAAAAGTATCATGTAGATAAAGATGGTCCACCCGAATCCCAGCATCGGGAGAAGACCCATCATAAGGAAGCCTATAACAGCGAAAAGGTAAGCCAACCACTTGCAGGGAAGAGCCCCCTGAAGGGTGACCATGCGCAGGAACTCAAAAGAGCATCCCACCGTAACGAAGAGCAGGAAAGCGCCGAAGATAAGCATGCCGAGCCTGGCGTTGCCGGTCAGAACTCCACTGAACATGGAGCCCAAAAAGAGCAGCACATAAACGACAGCGCTAGCGGTGCGTATCCAGAAGGTTTTCATTGCTCGGAGGAATTTTCTGCGTTTTCAGAGAGCTCGGAGGTTTCAGAGGCATCGGGTGTCTCGGAAGCTTCCGAAGTTTCTGTGGTCTCCTCAGGTTTTTTCTCTTCCCAAGGACGGGGACCGTAGATACGTTCAAGATCTTCGCGGAAGAGCACTTCTTTTTCGTAGAGCTGAGAGGCCAACTGGTCGAGCTGCTCGCGGTGGGAGAGCAGGAGTTCCTTAGCCTTGGCATAGGCCTCTTCCACCATGCGGCGTACCTCGCGGTCGATGGTCTCTGCGGTCTTCTCACTGAAGGGCTTGGCGAAACTGTACTCACTCTGCCCTGTAGAGTCGTAGAAACTAATATTTCCCACCTCAGGACTCATGCCATAGTAAGTGACGAGGGCTTGAGCCATCTTGGTAGCGCGTTCGATGTCATTGAGGGCTCCGGTAGAGATGCGACCGTAGACGATTTCCTCGGAGGCACGACCGGCCATGAGGGAGGTCATCTCATCAAACATCTGCTCATAGGTGGTAATCTGGCGTTCCTCGGGGAGGTACCAGGCTGCACCAAGGGCTTTGCCACGCGGCACAATGGTGACTTTCACCAGAGGATTGGCCCAACGCAGCAGCCAGGAGACCGAAGCATGACCGGACTCGTGATAGGCGATGGTGTGTTTCTCCTGGTCGGAGAGCACCTTGGTGCGTTTCTCCAGACCACCGACGATACGATCGACAGCATCGAGGAAGTCCTGTTTATCAATCTGTTTCTTATTCTTTCGAGCGGCAACAAGGGCAGCTTCGTTACAAACATTGGCGATATCGGCTCCTGAGAACCCCGGGGTCTGTTTGGCCAGAAAATCACGGTCGACAAAACCCTCGCTATTTTCCTTATTATTAATCTTCAAGTTCTTCATGTGGACAGCGAAGATTGCCTTGCGTTCTTCGATGTCAGGGAGTTCGACATAGATCTGGCGGTCGAAACGGCCGGCACGCATCAAAGCCTTGTCAAGTACGTCGGCACGGTTAGTGGCGGCAAGGACAATAACATTGGTGGTGGAAGAGAAACCGTCCATCTCCGTGAGGAGCTGGTTGAGGGTGTTCTCGCGTTCATCGTTGCCACCAGTGAATCCGGCACGACCACGGGCACGACCCACAGCATCAATCTCGTCGATGAAGACTATGCAGGGGCTCTTCTTCTTGGCTTCTTCGAACAGTCCACGTACACGGCTGGCACCTACGCCGACGAACATCTCGACGAAGTCGGAACCACTCATGCTGAAGAAGGGCACGCCAGCTTCGCCAGCCACAGCCTTAGCCAAGAGTGTTTTTCCGGTACCTGGAGGACCTACCAGCAAGACACCCTTGGGAATCTTGCCTCCAAGTTCGGTGTAGTGTTTGGGGTTCTTTAGGAAGTCGACAACCTCCATCACCTCCTCCTTGGCGCCGGCAAGACCGGCAACATCTTTGAAGGTGACATTAACCTGCTTGGTGGCATCATACTGCTTGGCATTGCTGCGGCCAATGCCGAAGAGGCCACCGAATCCTCCACCGTTATCGCCACCCATCTGGCGACGGCTCCAGGCACTGATACCCCAGAAGAAGAGAATGAAGATGAGCAGCGGTCCGAACCAGAGGAGGATCTCTTTCAGAGCATTGCTCCGGGTTTCGTTCTTGTAGTTTACATATTTTCCTCTCGGGTTGTTATCCTTGAAGTTAGCCAACACACGGTCAAAATGGTCAAGGCTACCGATGTTATAGGTGTAGACTCCTGTGGATCCTTCTCCGTTCACAAGATTTTTGCCTATAAGGTCATGATAGGAGGTATCTCTTTTGATGGCTTCGGATTTGATACTGATTTCGGCCACCTCCTGGTTGATGACAGTAATAGACTCATAATCGTCATTCTCGAGGATACGTTCAAACTTCTCCCATGTGATGGGCTGTTTGGGAGTGCCTCCGCCGAACATGGTGAAAAGAAGCACGAGCATGATGATACCATAGATCCAATAAAGTACACGCGACGAGCGTGGCTTCTTGCCTAACGGCGAGTTGTTGGGGGTATTATTATCTTTTTTGGTCATTTTAAGCCACTTACTATTTATTCAATTTAAGTTCCTCTCCATCGCTCCATAGTTCATCGAGGCGATAGAAAGCACGTTTTTCCTTTTGGAAGATGTGTACCACTACATCAAAGTAGTCCATCAATATCCATTCGGCATTATTGTAGCCTTCGACTTTGTGGGGGTTGAGTCCCGTGGCTTTCTTCACCACCTCAAAGACAGCATCACTCAAGGCACTGACATGCGATGGCACGTTACCAGAGGCGATGACAAAATACTCGGATGGAGCCCCATGAACTTTGCGCAGGTCGAGGATTCGCACATCCTCGGCCTTCTTTCCGTCGAGAGCATTTGCCACAAGTCTGGCCAGTATTTCCGATTCTTTTTCCTTATTATTCATTATAAATTTACGCTTTACACTTAATTCTCAACTCTTATAGCCGTCAGGTTGCGTACACCTTCGTCCTCCTCTATCTCCACCCTGACATATCGGTCCGGTAACAGCTCCTCGATTTTCTCCGTCCACTCTGTGAAGCAATAGCATCCACTGTAGAAATACTCCTCATAGCCGATGTCATAAGCTTCCGCCAGCGTCTTCAGTCGGTAGAAGTCGAAGTGATATACCGGCTCACGATTCCGAGCACAATATTCATTCACGATGGCGAACGTCGGACTGCACACATTGTCTTCCACCCCCAGCACTGCACAAAGCTCCTTGATGAGCGTAGTCTTCCCCACTCCCATCTTGCCGAAGAAGGCAAAGAACCGTTCCTCTGGGAAAGATGACAGCAAATTCCGTGCCACATCCGGCAATTGACCTATATCTATAATCTCTATTTTCAATTTATCTAAGTCTATCAGCGGCACGCACCATAGCCTCGTCCTTGCGGATAGCCAGCTGTGCGAGGAAGAAGAACACCAGCGCTGCCATAGGCAAGAAAGCCCCAACGCCCCACGACACATCGGGTTTGGCGTCACCCAGGTTCAGTATTTTATTGGTTGAAAGCACATCGGCATACTTATCCACTGCCCAGAAGAAGAGCAGAAAAATATACACCAGTGTTGTCATGAATCCCAACGCGGCAAGACGCATCTGCAACCGACGGTTCTTGAAGAGGAAGATGCAGCCCAATCCTATCACACCAGCCACGATGGCCAATGTCACCAAAGGCCACGTAGTCATCGTCGTCTTGCTTTGGTTAAACGGAACTACAGCTACTCCTTCCTTGAGAAGGTTTCCTGCATCGGGATTATCTTTGGCTACCAGGTCTAGGCGCGACTCTATTCGCTGCCCCGTTGCAGGTTTATCGATATACTGGTATTCCGCCACGGGAAACAAGAAGCACAGTCCGATACACACTACGGCCAGTGCCAGCCATAACGATTGAATTCTCTGTATCATATTTTTATTATTTTTCAATTTTCAACTTGTCCGCCTTGCGTTCCTTGTCAATCACCACACCATCCCTCATATACATGAAGCCAGGGTTGCCGCGCATGATAGTCTTGATGGCTGTAGCATCGGTGAAATAAACATTGTTTTCACCTGTCATGTCAGGCACATTCACTTGGATACCATCTATCTTGTTATCCGACAGCCACATCTGTACTTTCTGGAGTGGATTATCCTTGTATCCGCCCATCGACGTAAGGAAAGCGATACGTATGTTATGGCCTGCTTTATTGTATTCCTGCACCACTGCCACAGCATTCTTCACCTCCTTGACATCATCGTCGTCAAGCTTGGTGAGGTCATAAACGGTGACGACAAGAACGCCGTTGCTGTCGGGCAGCACATTCAACGTCTGCTCCGAGCTGAGCACACCGTACTCGTCGGCCGTCAACATCGAGAAACCCTTGGCCAGCACCTCGAATTCAGGCGTGGTCCACGACGTATCATACTGCCAAATATCCTCATTGTCATACTGACTCCATTCTTCCATATGGGAGGCATATTCACCATTCTTATATTTCAGTTCGACCGACTCTCCCGTTTCCTTGTTTGTATACTTGATATAGTTCATCGGTTCCTGATGCTTGACCATCGTATTGCCAATCTTCCAAGGGCGGAAGTCAATGACAGGCTCGTGCTTGATGTTGTAGATACAGAAGACAATCATCACCGCCAAAGCAGCCACCATCACAATGATGTCGCGCTCGAAGCGACGACGGTAACGTTGCTTGCGTGTACAGAAGATGATTACCGCAAAGACATCCAGAACGACATTCTTCCAGAAAGTCTGCCAGTTAGTCAGCTTGATGGCGTCGCCGAAGCATCCGCAATCGTCAACCATATTGGTCAGTGCGTCAACAAAAGTGGTGACGGTAAAGAAAGCCATCATCAGCGCCAGCAGCCAAGCCGACAATACTCTGAATGAGTTAAATATCAACAATATACCCGTTAGGAATTCTGCACATATCAACGCCACTGACAGAAAACCTGCGAAAGGATGCGCCCATTCGAACGACGAGCCGAAGAGTGTCCAGTTCGACATATACTCTTCGATTTTGAACATCGTCCCCATGGGGTCGACGCCCTTCACAAAGGCCGAAAAAAGGAACACCAGTCCAACCAACCATCGGGAGACTACATTCAGCCAATAGTTTTTCTCAAAGAAAGTCGACACTGGCTCAAAGAAACTTTTAAACTTATTCATAAAACTCTGTTTTCAATTTTCAACTTTCATTTCTGTCAGCCTTACCAAGGAGAAGAGTGAATAGTTGATAATATCCATATATCCACCTTCCACACCTTCGCTCACAAGGGTGCGGCCGTCATTATCCTCTATTTGCTTGATGCGCAAAAGTTTCATCAAGATCAAATCCACCATCGAGCTGATGCGCATCTGACGCCAAGCCTCGCCGTAATCATGGTTTTTATCCATCATCAGATCGAGCACACGCTTCATCTGCTCATCATAAAGACTCATAGCCTCCTCCAATGGCAAACTGAAATTCTCATTCCCTTCTCCTTTGGTTGAAGGACTGGGGGTATGACACTGTATCAAAGCCATCACCGCATAGTTCACCATTGCCATAAATTCACCGCGGACGCCGTCACCTACGCGATTTTCGCCACTTTCCTGCACACTGCGTATCCGGTTGGCCTTGATGAAAATCTGGTCTGTCATCGACGGCAGGCGCAGAATACGCCATGAGGTGCCGTAATCGCGCGTCTTCTTCTCGAACAATGCACGGCATTCTGCCACCTCACGTTCCATCTCGCCTCTGGTATCTAGTATATTTTTTTCTTCCTTTTCAATCATAATTTGTTTAAAACGCGAACCCATTTTTTTTATTGTATAAAACATAAAAATATTTTCACACAATAAAAACTCCATCCAAACGTTAATAACCAAAAAAGGTCAATGACTAAAGTGACATTCAATCCTTTCTCCCTCACCGTCCAAGGGCGGTTGGTCTCTTTCCAGCGACCGGCTGTCATGGGTATACTGAACATCACAGAGGACTCATTCTACGACGGTGGCCGCTACCGACAACCCGACGCCATGCTTCAGCATGCTCATGAGTTGCTGGACGAGGGAGCCGATATTATTGACCTTGGAGCCTCCTCTAGCCGTCCCGGAGCCCAATTGCTACCTCCCGAAGAAGAGGCCTCCCGGCTAAAAGATGCCATCCGACTGATTCGCAGCGAGCTGCCACAAGTCATTCTTTCAGTAGACACCTGCTATAGCCTACCCGCACGTCAAGCCGTCGAGGCGGGCGCCGACATCATCAACGACATCTCTGGCGGTCAGTTCGATCCCGCCATGTTCCAAACCGTAGCAGAGTTGCAGGTCCCTTACATCCTCATGCACAACCGTGCACTGCCCGACGAAATGCAACAGCACACTGGCTACGCCGACATTATCGACGACCTCACAAAATATTTCTCCCAACGAATCGATACCCTCTACCGTATCGGCATCAAAGACCTATGGCTCGATCCCGGCTTCGGCTTTGCCAAGAGTGTCGAAGAAAACCATGAGCTGCTACATCGGCTCGACGAACTCACTTCGCTTTTCCCTCAGCCCATGCTGGCAGCCCTGAGTCGTAAAAGCATGATATACAGACCCCTCGGAATCACCCCTACAGACTCCCTTCCGGGTACTATTGCCCTCAATACCGTCGCCCTGCTCAATGGGGCTCGTATCCTCCGTGTCCACGACCCCAAACCCGCGTTACAAACCATCCAACTCCTCACCCAAAATACAATAACACATTAACGCACTAATACATTAACACATTCAACATGTTCCTTCCGCAGCTTTCTCCTATTGACATCATTGATATTGTCCTCGTCGCCATGCTGGTGTACTACATCTACCGCATCGTCAAAGGAACCAATGTCATCCTCATCTTTTGGGCACTCATCATCCTGCTCCTCATCTGGCGTGCTGCAGACCTGCTCGGCATGCGCCTCCTCGGAGCCATTCTCAGTTCCATTGTCAGCGTCGGCCTCATTGCACTCATAGTCATTTTCCAGCCCGAGATACGCCGTTTCCTGCTCTTCGTAGGCACCAAAACTCAGATTGACGAAAACCTCTTCCAGCGTTTTAAGTTCTGGAAACACAACATCCAAGGAAATATGCAAACCGTCAACTACGAGGCCTATATCAACGCTTGCATGCACATGTCGCAGACCAAGACGGGTGCCCTTATTGTCTTCAAACGTCGCAACGAGGTTGATGACCTCATCAACACCGGCGAACGTATCGATGCCCTTGCCTCATCTCCCCTCCTAGAGGCTCTCTTCTTCAAAAACTCACCTCTCCATGACGGCGCCGTCATCGCCCATGGCAACACCATCCTCGCCGCCCGTTGTATCCTTCCCGTCACCTCACGCCTCGACATCGACCCCAATCTGGGACTACGTCATCGCAGCGCCATTGGTGTAACAGAGCAACTTGATGTACTGAGTGTTATCGTCAGCGAGGAAACTGGAGCCATCTCCTATGCCCTCGGCGGCGAAATCCACCACGACATCTCACCCGTCGAGCTCCGCCAGGCCCTCGAAAAATACGAGTGCTGACAACATATTTTTTTGTTTTACATATAATATTTATCGAAAAACGATATTTTTTTTTCGTTTTTCATAAAATTTTTCTTGCATATTAAAATTATTTTGTATCTTTGCCGTCGAAAAAAGAATTGAAAGCCATGGCTAAAAGCAGCAGAATAGCAAGAATCAGAACACTTTACGCAATACTTCTCGGAGTGATTGCGCTATTCATTACACTCTTCATCCTGAATGTGGTGTCCGCTGCCGACCCAATCGGGGTCATGAATCTCGGAGACCAAAGCAAAGACTACGGCCTTATCATCACCGACCTGCAACGCCCCGTACAAAATGGCTCGCAAACCACCATCGAAGGACTGGGAGACAGCCTTTCTGCCTCCGTACGTACAAACACCTACGACGTCACCTTCCAATCCGACAATGAACAACTGCTGAATTCCAGTAAAGTATACTGGTGCTTTGGACTTCAATTGTTCAGTGTTTTGGCCTTTTTCTTAATGATTATCCTCACCGTCATAACGCTCATCTCGTTCTATATCAATGTGCGCCGGGGAAAAGTATTCCCTAAAAAGAACATCCGTTGGCTCACCTGGGTGGGAATCTTGATGATAACCATGTCGTTGAGTATGGATGCCTGCACTTGGATTGAACAGTCGCTGGCTGCCACCCTCCTCGCCGGTACCGAATGGGAACCTACCACTTCTATGCCCATACACATCGGACGCATCGTCTTCGGCGTGACAATAATCTTCATGGCACAGATTTTTTACATCGGCCGAGAAATGCAAGAGGAACAGGAACTGACAATATAAAATATTATAGTTTAAAGAAATGATTGTAGTGAATCTCGATATGATGATGGCCAAGCGGAAAATGTCGTTGACAGAGCTGGCCGAGCGGGTAGACATCACGCCCGCCAACTTGTCGATTTTCAAGACCGGAAAAGCAAAAGCCGTGCGCTTCAGCACTCTGGAACGCCTCTGCGAAGTCCTCGACTGCCAGCCAGCCGACCTGTTGGAATTCCGTCCCGATTCCACCCAATAATGAGCCAAAGATACAACGCAATAAAGAAATAATAATTAACCAATTAAACAAACAACAAAATGAAAAAAACATTTTTCTTCGCCCTCCTGCTGACCTTCGTCTTCAGCGGCACCTCTTTCGCCCAGCTGCCCGGTCAGGGTCAGGCCAAAGAGAAGAAGAGCGACCTCAGTGCACAAGTACCTCTCGACAAGAAGGTGCGCTATGGAAAGCTCGACAATGGTTTTACCTATTACATCCGCAACAACAAGAAGCCGGAGAACATGATCCAGTTCCGTCTGGTCTCCAACGCCGGTTCCATCATGGAGCGTGACGACCAGCAGGGTCTCGCCCACTTCTGTGAGCACATGGCCTTCAACGGCATCAAGGGTTATCCCCACAACACCATGATCCAGAAGCTGCAGGAACATGGCGTCGAGTTCGGACGCGACATCAATGCCTACACATCCTTCGACCAGACGGTCTACTATGTCAACATGCCCTCCAATGACCCCGAGATGGTCAAGATGGGTATCGAGATCCTCGACGGCTGGGCTGGCAACATCCTCTTCGACCAGAAGGAGATTGAGAGCGAGCGCGGCGTCATCCACGAAGAGTGGCGCGGTGGCGTAGGCCACGGCGATCGTCTCCGCAAGAAGACCTGGCCTATCATGCTCAAGGGTTCCCGTTATGCCGACCGTCTGCCTATCGGTAAGGAAGAAGTCATCATGCACTTCCAACGCCAGAGCATCGTCGATTTCTTCAACGATTGGTACCGTCCCGACCTTCAGGCCATCGTCATCGTGGGCGACATGGACAACTTCGAATACAACGGCCTCAAAGGCGACAAAGCCATGGAACAAAAAGTGATAGACGTCTTCTCTCCCCACAAATTCCTCGGCAAAGAAAAACTGCCTCGCCTCTCCTATGAGATCCCCGACAACAAAGAGCCTCTTATCGCCATTGCCACCGATAAGGAAGCTACCAACACCACCCTTGAAATCTTCTGGAAACACAAAAAAGGTGTCAACGGTACCGTCGGTGCCTACCGCACCATGCTCGTCCGCAGCCTCATCGGCATGATGATCAACGAGCGCTTCAGCGAACTCACTCAGAAGCCCTCCGCCCCCATGATGTATGCCAATGGCGGCTACGGCGGATTCCTCGGCCGTGAAATCGACGTCTTCGAAGTCGGTGCCGCCCCCAAGGATGGCCGCATCAACGAGACAGCAGAACTCCTCCTCAAAGTCATGAAACAGATCGACGACCACGGCTTCCTCGCCGCTGAACTCGACCGCCAGAAAGAGGAACTCCTCTCCCGCTACACCAAGATGGCCAAGGAAGAGAACAAGACCCAGACCAACTCCTTCGCCGACGAATACACCGACCACTACCTTGAGAACTCCCCCACCCCTGGCATCCGTCAGGAATGGAAATATGCCAAAGAGTTTGTCCCCGAAATCACCCTCGAGGAATGCAACGCCCTCGTGAAGACCTGGATCACTGACGAAAATATCGTCTTCTACTGCACCGCCCCGGATAAGGATGGCGTCACTGTCCCCACCGAGAAGGAAGTCATCAACATCCTGAAAAACAGCAAGAACATCGCTACCGAACCTTGGGTTGACAACTTCAACAGCGAGCCCCTCTTCAACGAGAATGTCGCCACCGTCACCCCCTTCCAGACCGCCAGCAACAGCACCCTCGGCTACACCGAGTACACCTGCCCCAACGGTATCAAGTTCGTCGTAAAGAAGACCGACCTTAAGGCCGACGAAATCCTCATCTCCTCCTACTCCCTCGGCGGCATCTCGCTCTATGGCGACGCCGACTACTTCCAGGCCCAGAACGCTGCTGAATTCATCGACGCCGGCGGTATTGGCAACTTCACCGCCACCCAACTCAGCAAAAAACTCAAAGGTATGAACCTTTCTATCAGCCCCAGCATCGATGGCAGCACCCAGGGCTTCTCTGGCAACTGCTCACCCAAGGACCTCGAGACCACCCTCCAGCTCATCAACCTCTACTACACCGCTCCTCGCAAGGATAAAGAGGCCTACGACCGCGAGATCGAGAACACCATCCAGCAGTTGAAGTTCATCCGCGAGAATCCTCAGGTGGCCTTCATCGATAAATTTGTCAAGACCGCCTATCCCGACAGCAAGCGCATCATCCAGTTCCCCTCTGAGGAACAGGTCCGCAGCCTCGATCTCGACCGCATGTATGAGATCTACAAAGAGCGCTTCTCCTTTGCCAACAACCAGATCTTCTTCTTTGTCGGTAACGTCAGCGATGACGACATCGCCATGATCGCCAACTACCTCAACCACCTGCCCACCATCCCCGCTGTCACCAGAAACTACGCCCTCGACCGCAGCCCGAAGTTCGCCAAAGGCATCGTCCATGCCGAAGTTGCCAAAGGCATCGAGCGCCAGGGTATGCTCCTCATCACCGGACAGATGGACGTGCCCAATAACGAACTCGACCTCCAGACCCGCATTGCTCTCCAGGAGTTCGGCGATGCCCTCAGCATCACCGTCACTGAAATCATCCGCGAGAAGAACGGCGACGCCTACAGCCCCAGCGCTAACATCAGCTGCAGCCCCTCCATTGTCGGCAACGGCACCGTTGCTTGGCAGTTCTACATTGGCTGCGACCCAGAGAAAGCTGACAAGATCGAGAAAGACTGCATCAAGATTCTCAAGCAGTACATGAAGAAAGGCTGCGACGAGAAGACCCTCGGCAAAGTCCAGGAACAGATGATTGTCCAGCACGACAAAGGTGTCCAGAACAATAGCTACTGGCTGAACCAGATCAGAGGCAGCTACGTCTTTGGCGAAAGCCGCGACGAGAACATCACCGACTACAACACCATGGTGAAGAAAGTCACCACCGAGGACATCAAGCGCCTCGCCAACAAATACATCAACCTTGACAACTACGTCTCCGTCAAACTTCGTCCCGAAGATGGCGCCGTAGGAACCGCTGATTGATCTTAACCTTTAGCAAAGTAGAGACGCGGTTAGCCGCGTCTCTACTTTTATATCTATGAGAAACCAAGAAACCACCAAACACGACTACGGCCACGCACTGCTCATCGCCGGAGCCTACGGACGCATGGGCTGCGCCATACTGGCCGCCAAGGCGGCACTGCGCTCTGGATGTGGACTGGTGAGCGTGCACCTGCCTGGACGATGCGTCGACCCCATGCAGGCCTCCTTCCCCGAGGCCATGGTCTCCATCGACCCCTCTCCAACCATTTTCTCAACCTCGCCAACACACCTCGAACACTATACCGCCATCGCCGCCGGACCAGGACTGGGCACCGACGGAGCTACCCAGCATGCCCTGCATACGCTGCTTGAGAACCGCCCGTCCCAAATGCCACTCATCCTCGACGCCGATGCACTGAATATCCTATCCCTGCACAAGGACTGGCTGCCCCTGGCTTCCGGAGCCATCATCACACCTCATGCCCGCGAATACCAGCGACTCTTCGCCGATGCCGATCCCATCACGATGGCCTCTGTACACAACCTCATCATCGTCAAAAAAACTCACCATACACATGTCTACGCCCCTGACGGCCGTGTGTATGAAAACCTTACAGGCAACGCCGGCATGGCCACCGCTGGCAGTGGCGATGTACTTACAGGCATCTTACTCGGAATCATCTCTCAGGGAAACAGTGACTTATTCAACTCAACTTGTCTCGGTGTACGAATCCATGGTGAAATTGGAGACAAATGTATCGAAAAACAGTCCGAATCAAGCCTCATAGCATCCGACATGGTGGAGAAATTAAAAATTATTTCTATCTAAATATCACTTAGTTATAGACCAGAGAAAAATATTTTCCAAAAAATATTTGGTCAGTAAAAAAAAAGTGTGTACTTTTGCACCCGATTTGAAAAGGAGAGAGGAATGAAATTTCGATTTTCAATTCTCAATTTTCAATTCAAGAGATTCCTCCTTAGCTCAGTTGGTTAGAGCACCTGACTGTTAATCAGGGGGTCGAAGGTTCAAGTCCTTCAGGGGGAGCAAAAAGAGCGCTGATTCAGCGCTCTTTTTTATATCAAAGACAAAACTCCTCCAACATAAAAACATTCACTCCCTCACGCTGGTTCGGAGCACCTTGTGAGTGGAACCTGTATTGTCAACCATAACATACATGCCTCTGGGCAAGCTTCGCAGGTCAAGGGATGTGGTACCACTATCGAAGTTGTTCTGCATCACAGATCTTCCCGTGCCGTCATAGAGGGTCAGCTGGGTAGGTTCGGGAACACGAACATATAAAAACGCCGAGGTAGGGTTGGGCCATAGCTCCAGCTGAGGGGACGTTGCCTCAGGATCGTCGAACCCCAGTGACGATTCTTCGCCGAGGAAAAAGCGGTGTATCTCGTCGAAATAGTCGATGTCATGGGTAGAAGAATCCTGATACCAGGTGTGGTCGCCCCCGATGACCTTGAGCAGCCGGAACTCAGCCTCGCCGCTGTAGGTGTAGCGGATAAAACGAAGGCCATCGTTCACGCGGTCGGGCAACGTGTCCACCGTCGGCATGAGGTCGCAGTTGTTCCAGCCCGTCCAGAAGCCGACCACAGAATCCACGCTGATGCCTATGGTACCGAAATAAGCAGAGCTTCCGTTCCAGCCCACCACTGGGTCAGATGTACCGTGGATATGCATCAGGCGTACAGGCACGGGAGGCACCTCGTCGGCGAAGGCAAAGGATATCAATCCGCTGACGGGAGCGCAAGCCGTGATGCGGTCTCCATGTTCGATGGCCATACGATGGGTCATGAAGCCACCCATCGAGAACCCGGTGAAGAAGACACTGTCGGGATTGACCTTGCCATCAGCCACCAGGGTATCGAGGAGGGCAAGCAGGAATCCCGCATCGTCGGCACCACCGCCGAGTCCGGCATTCCACATAGTGGCACCGCCCACATTCGTGGCCTGTGGAACCACGATGACCCATCCATAGCGCTCCGCCAAATTGTCGAAGTGCATCTCGTTGGCACAGCGTGTGATATTGTCGCCAAGACCATGAAGGAAATACATCACCGGCAGGGCTCCGGAATGGTCCGAAGGCTCATACAACAGATATTGCCGCTGGGTGTTGTCCCAGCTGAATGTCTGAATCTGAGCATCCGATGGAACGGCAGACACCTTTGCCATCACAATCAACAATACCATTCTGAATATAACACTTTTGCTCTTCATCTTACTGAAATTTACAAATAATCAATTTGTTAACGGGAATATATTTTTTTTATTATCTGTCATCTGCCGAAAAAAAACGATATATCATTTTATTTGCGTATTTTTGCACCACGAAATAAAAAAAAATGAAACGTAATCTCTTTTACATAGCTTTTTTGCTGGCAGCAGTCTGCACACAGGCACAGGACTCCCCCGACTCTCCCTGGGCCATTGGTTTGCGGGGCGCATGGACCAGCACCACCATCAGCCGCTATGATGCGGGGCGCATGGACGAGTCCTATTCCGCCCTCGGTGGCTTTGAGGCCGGCATCGAAGGGCGCTATACCATCAACCCCTGGTTTGCCCTCCGCGGAGGTTTCTCTTTCATGCAGCGCTCACACCGCATGGACCGAAACCTCAACTATCTGGACCCCGTTTACACCGACCACTTCAACAGCTACCTGATGCTTCCCATGATGGCCGACTTTTCCTTCGGCGGCAAACGTCTCTGCGGTCATTGGCTGGCAGGCGGCTATGCAGGCTATTGGCTTAGCGAGCGGCGCAAAGGTACTACCTACTGGATGACAGACTATTATGTCTACTTCGAACCTTTCGACGAGACACGCGATTTCTCCGATGGCGACCGACGCTTCACCGCCGGTTTTGCTTTCGGTGCAGCCCTCTCCTACGCTGTCGACAAGCATTGGGAAATGAGCCTCGATGCACTCTACTATTACGATATCGTCTCGCACCATAACGGCTATGCCGCACTCGCCGACCCTCGGTACCTGAACACGCTCTCTTTGTCCATCAACATCCTTTATAACCTCTAAAACCATGAAAAAAACACTACTCACAATTACCATAGCAACATTGTTTTTCGTTTCCTGCCGTAAGGAGGCCGACTATGTCCCCTACCCCGGCGAAAACGACAAACTGGCCTATAGCAACTACACCGAACAGTTCCAGTATCTTTGGAAGGTGATAAGCACAGGTTACGTCTTTTGGGATGTAGATACTGTGGACTGGGATGCCGCCTACAACCGCTATCTGCCGCGTTTCAAAGCCCTCGACCAAAAATACGCCGACAGCGGATATGTGCGCACCACCGAGTTGGAGGAACTCTACCTTGGCCTGGTGGGCAAAATGCGCGACCACCACATGACATTCGCGGTGAACAACCTGCACCCTGCCCCGAGTGACGGCTCCCCACGGGTCATCATCCGTCCCGGATTGCTCGAAGTACAAAACCGCGATTACTATATCGAGAGCCGCGGCACAGCACAGTTTGGTCTCAAGACTTTCCTCGCCGACATCGAAAGCCAATACTCTGTCGCCGACACCTGCAGCGGTACAGCTTATATCCCCGAATTCGGCACCACAGTCTACTATCACTACTGTCTATTCACCCTCGCCGACGGCCGACAGGTGCCCTACCTATGGACCACCAACGCTGCCCTTACGCCGGTCATGCGCGACATGGCAGGCACTCCTGCTTACAATGTCATCAACCTTTGGCTCACTGCAGCCTGCTCCACCCCGCGCAGCCAACTGGCAGGCATCATCCTCGACACACGCTCCAACGGCGGTGGCTATCAGGACGACCTTGACTACCTTGTCGGCACCTTCATCAACGAGCGCATCGAGATATTCAAGACCCGCTACAAAGAAGGTCCCGGCCGCCTGGAATACTCCACCTGGTGTCCCTACTATCAGAACCCCAACCCCAACTATCACCGCGACATCACGGCCGAAAACATTCCCTACGTAGTGTTGGTCGACATCAACTCGGTGAGCATGGCCGAGATAGAACCCATGGTCATCAAGAGCGTCTTCCCCACAGCCCACATCGTCGGCGAACGTACCTACGGTGGCACAGGGCCGCTCCAGAACGACGCCATCAACCTCAACTACGGTGCTCCCTTCGGCGACATCAACCGCTATGACCACTATGTCTACACCTCCACTTTCGAAGCTTTGATGTGTGGAGAAGTGCTCGAAGGCATCGGCATCGTCCCCGACGAGTTGGTGCTCCGCAAGGACGACCCTGCCCAAAGCTTCAAACCCCAACTCGACGCCGCACTCAACTACATCCAAAACCATTAATCCATGAAGACCCTACTCATAGTACTGCTCATAACCGTCGGGGCCTTAGCCCTGATGATGGCCGCATTGGGCATCAAGATGCTGCTAAAAAAAGAGAAAGAGTTCCGTCGTCCTTGCGCCAACGCCGACCCCAAGACCGGTCGCTGTGCCAACTGCACCTGTGGAAAATTGAAAGGTAAAAGGTGAAAATTGAAATTAACAGGTCAAATGGCCTCCTATAATTTCAGTTTTCACCTTTCAATTTTGAGAAAACTCCTTGATCCGCTGTTCTTCAGAGCGTTTGCACACCAGCAGACGGCCACCCTTGGCCGAGACAATATAGCCGTCGAGGCCTTGAAGCACCACCTTCGAGGCCTCTTCTGCATGCACTACACAGTTGCTGCACTCATAGAGGTACACCTCACCCACGGCGCCGTTGCACGAACTGTCCTTCTGCAGCTTGTCGTGCAGCGAAGCCCAGTTGCCGAGGTCGCTCCAGCCGAAATCGGCGGGGTGGGTGTACACCTTCCCGTCGGCAGCGGCAGGCTCCATCACGGCATAGTCGATGCTAATCTTCTCACACTGCGGGAAGACCTCCCGCACATCGGCCGGAGTCTTCATGCGCTCCATATCATTGGCAATATTGGGTTTATAGGTCTTGATAGCATCGGTGATGGTCTTCACGTTCCACACAAAGATGCCGGCATTCCAGAGGTAGTTGCCGGCCGCCAGATACTGCTCCGCCACCTCCAACTGAGGTTTCTCCTTGAACGATTTCACCTTGCAGATCTCACCTCCTGTCGACTCGCCCGCCTCGACGTATCCATAGCCCGTCTCAGGCCTCGACGGATTGATGCCGATGGTAACGATGGCATCGCTCTTCTCAGTGAATTTCAGCGCATTTCCAATCACGCGGCGGAACTCCTCGGGGTTCATCACCACAGCATCGGCGGGTGTCACCACCACGTTGGCCTCGGGGTCTTCGGCCTTGATGCGCCAGCAGGCCCAGGCAATGCAGGGAGCGGTATTGCGCGCGGCAGGCTCGGCAAGGATATGGTTTTCAGGCATCTCCGGCAACTGCTGGCGAACGATGTCGACATAGGCGGCATTCGTAACCACCCAGAAATTCTCCATCGGGCAGAGCCCCTTGAAGCGGTCCACAGTGAGCTGTATCAGCGTGCGGCCGCAGCCGAGGATATCGATAAACTGCTTCGGGAACTCCGGGGTGCTCAGCGGCCAGAAACGGCTCCCGATGCCACCGGCCATAATGACTATATGATTGTTCATAATCAGTGTTTTAAGAGTTAATCAGGTTTTTATATAACGGCTTTGCAAAAAAAATATTGTATCCCTCTGGAAACCCCTCATTTCATCCCCACGCAACCCTCACACAATCAACACCATCTCCCTACCAACTCCTACCCATCTCCTTACCAACTCCTACCCATCTCCTACCGCGGTAGGAGATGATAGGGTGATGACAGGTGGAAGGTGTGAAGAAAATGTTAATTATTATTTTTCAAACTATACTATTAATGTTGTATCTTTGCAGCATGATAGATACCACTACCGAAAAGATTTTTTCACTGGAAGAGATTGATTATGCGCGCTTTTGGGGCACCAACGACCGCATGCTGGACTTTGTGCGGATGCTGTTCCCGAAGCTGAAGCTGGTGGCGCGCGGCGAGATGCTGAAAGCTATCGGAAGCGAGGAAGACATAGCCTGGTTCGACGGCAAGCTGCAGGCCATGATGACTTATTTCGACAAATTCGGCCGTCTGACAGAGAATGCCATCATGGGCATCATGGAAAGCGGCGGCGGGAGCCCCGAGAGCGAGGTAAGCGACGAGGTGCTGGTGCACGGTCGCAACGGCCTGCTCATCAAGGCTCGTACTCCCAACCAGCAGAGGCTGGTGCGGAGTGTCTACGAGCACGACATGGTCTTCGCCATCGGCCCCGCGGGTACCGGCAAGACCTATACCGCCGTGGCCATGGCCGTGCGTGCGCTGAAGAACAAGGAGATACGCAGAATTATCCTCACACGCCCCGCCGTGGAAGCCGGCGAGAACCTAGGATTCCTTCCTGGCGACTTGCGCGACAAGTTGGACCCCTACCTGCAGCCCCTCTACGACGCCCTGCGCGACATGATACCGCAGCAGAAACTGCTCTCCTACCTGGAGGACAACACCATCGAGATAGCCCCGCTGGCTTTCATGCGTGGCCGTACGCTGGACAACGCCTTCGTCATCCTCGACGAGGCCCAGAACGCTACCTCGGCACAACTCAAGATGTTCCTCACCCGCATGGGTCGCAACGCCAAGTTCGTCATCACTGGCGACCTGACGCAGGTGGACTTGCCTCGCCACCAGCAGAGCGGCCTGCTGCAAGCCACTGAAATTCTGAAAAATGTAAAAGGAATCGAAATCATACAGTTGGACAATAGCGACGTCATCAGGCACAGGCTGGTAACGGAGATTATCCGGGCGTATGATCATGTCAGTAGGCAAGTAGACAGTAGTAAGCCAAATGATATCTTATCCGAATTGCAAGATTAACCTAGGGTTGCATGTCGTCGGCAAGCGACCGGACGGCTACCACAACCTAGAGACCATCTTCCTGCCAGTGAATGATTTGCATGATGAATTAGAAATAACCGATTCGCCGCAAATCATTATGATACAAGATGGTATCACTCTGGACAATGCTCCGGAGGATAACCTTTGTGTGAAAGCTTGGCGGCTGCTGCATGAGGAGTTCGACATCCCGACGGTAAGCATCCGCCTGAAAAAGGGCATCCCCTTCGGGGCTGGCCTCGGCGGCGGCAGCAGCGATGCCGCTTTCACCCTCAAGATGCTCAACGAGATGTTCTCGTTAGGTCTGAAAGACAACGACATGGAGTTGCGTGCTGCCAAGCTGGGCGCTGACTGCGCTTTCTTTATTAAAAACAAGCCTGCTTATGCCACAGGCATCGGCGATATGCTGACCCCGTTGGATTTTTCAATTTCCAATTTCCAATTTTCAATTGTTATCGAGATTCCGGAGGGCGAGCATGTAAGCACCAAGGAGGCCTATGGGGGAATACGCCGGGACCTCTTCGGAACGAAACGGCCTGATTTGCGCGAAGCCATCCGTCGTCCCGTCGAGGAATGGCGCGACCTCATCGTCAACGACTTTGAGACTTCAGTTTTTCCGACGCATCCTGCCATTGCGACGCTGAAAGAGGAGATGTACCGCCGAGGTGCTCTCTACGCCTCAATGACAGGCTCGGGCGCCGCCGTGTTCGGCATCTTTCCTCTGTAAAAAAAACATATTTTTTTACCGTTTGTCAGATTTCAGCCGCATAAAGGGTAATGTATAAGTGTATGGAACGACATGAAGCATTCACCGAATTTCTGCGAAGCTATTCCGACCTTATCTGGAGCATGTGCCGCGATGCGGCGCACGGCGACTACGAGCTGTGCCGCGATTTGTTTCAGGATGTGTCGTTGCGGCTCTGGCAGCATTTTGATGAGCTGCGCCCCTATGTCAAGCCGTACGAACAGAAAGCCTGGGTGGAATGGCAGGTACGCCATGTGCTGAATCATGCAAAACGCCGACAGCGACCCGAACCGATGGAGGTGTTGCCCGAGCAGCCGAACGACGATGTAATGGACGAGGCGGAAGTCCGCATGCTCGTCAACGACCTGCTGGCTCAGCTGCATCCCGATGAGCGCCAGATGCTGCAGATGCGACTTGAAGGCTACTCCGCCGACGAGATAGCCCAAGCCACCGGTCTGAAACGCGATGCAGTGTATCAACGCATACACCGGACGATAAAGAAGGCGCGCAGGATATTGCTGATACTATTTTTGCTGCTTGTGGCCAGTTCCATCACCATCGCGGTGGTACCATCGTTGCGACAGCGCATTTTCGGTGGCGGAGAGTCGGGGGCCGTGGACACACTCCCTGTCTGTGTCCCCGTCGCCCCCTCTCCTGCCCCCATAAATGTCGCCGACAGCATCAAAGACAGCATCGTTTCTAGGCGCACGTGGAATCCGCCAGAACCTATTCCCCATCTCACCACTATGGCAGACACTGCTCTTCCTCCTATTTCACTGCCCCTCAACGACCCTTGCGGTTGTCCGGAAGGCTACCGCATGAAGACTGGAAATGACAGTCTCGACCTCCTTGACGACCCCTGCGAGCCCATTCCTGACGAGCTGCCGGAAGTGACCATCAGGGTGGTAGGGAACATCATTGTAGTGGAAGGTGTCATGAATGAACTTGTCGACGTTTACGATACACATGGGCGCCTGGTGGCCACAGCACATTGCAACGGTCGGTGCTCGATACACTTCCAACTTGAGCAGGGCTATCCACGGCACAGATCCACCACACACATCTTTTGGGTGCATGTGGGAAACCGTCCGCGCCAACGAGTTACGATAGCCAATCCATCGCAAACGATGGGATATGGTGAGAATCGTCTATTCCTATACTAATAGGTAACGAAGGAGAAGTTTAATCTTAAAAAAAACAGCCATGAAAAGAATCTGTACAATTATTCTGATGAGCCTGACCGTCAGCGCCATGGGGCAGCAGGTCTTTTTCGAATCCGACGGCATCGTGTACGGCGTCACGTCGGAGCAGACAGTAGAAGTGCTATCCAAATATTACCTATACAACAGTCCCTACAGCGGAGCCATCACCATCCCACAGACTGTGGAACACGATGGTGCAACCTACACCGTGACGGCGCTGGGCGAGACAGCCTTCGAGAGTTGCACCGGCGTCACCAGCCTCACCCTCCCGCCCACCGTCCGCAGCATCGGCTCGTACTGCTTCTACGACTGCCGCTTCACTTCCTTGCAGCTGCCCGACTCGCTGCGCACCATTGCTGACCATGCATTCCTCTATGCCAACGTTGAATCGCTGCACCTGCCGGCCTGTTTCAAGGAATACGGCGAATGCGCCTTCTGGACGAGGAACCTGTCGAGTATCACCGTGGACGAGAACAACCCCCATTATCGCTCCATCGGCGGTTGGCTCTACAGTAAGGACAGCCTCACACTCTGTATCGTGCCCAGCGGAGTGGTGGGGGGCGTCAGCGTGCCTCAGCATGTGCGCCACCTCGGCAACATGGCCTTCGGCTTCTGTGGTCACATCACCTCCGTGGCTCTGCCCGAAGGACTGGAGAGCATCGGGGATTTTGCCTTCAACTGTTGCGCGACGGTTGACGGCATTGTCATCCCTTCGACGGTGACGCACATCGGCATCTGCCCCTTCTCCTACTGCCCTCAGATGAACAATCTCTCCATAGCCTCTGGCAACAGCCACTATGTGATGGACGGCCTGATGCTCTACAGCAGCAACTACGACACACTGGTGTCGTGCCACAAATCGGACGCCACCGTCACCCTCCACCCAAACCTAAAGGTGCTGGGCGGCTTTGAGAACAACACATGGGTGCGAAATATGACCATTCCTGAGGGGGTGACAGACATCACGGACAACTGCTTCAACGGTTGCCAAATCACCACCATTGCACTGCCCACCCACCTGCGTTCCATCGGCAGGAAAGCCTTCTCCGAAAATGACCGCCTGGCCAGCGTCACTATGCCGCAAACGCTACTCTCCTTGGGGCAAGGGGCATTCGAGCACTGCTATGCACTCACATCCATTGTCATCCCCGAATCGCTGCGTGTCATCCCCAAAGAAGCATTCAACTCGTGCATCAAACTCAACTCTGTCAGCTGGAACAACGCCGTAGAGGAAATAGGAGACTATGCATTCTGGGCCATGGGGCAAATGAGCAGCACCCACATCACAGAACTCAACTTGCCGCCGTCACTGAGGAAGGTAGGCGAATGTGCCTTCGGCGCCTGCGACAACAACCTGCGGTATGTTGTCTTTAACGGACCCGTCGACACCCTAGGCGATGCAGTGTTCAGTGGAGCCAATCTGGAACATATCTTTTTCTCCTCCGGCGAACCTCCTGTCGTCAAAGAATACGGCCCACTTTTCCAGATTGGAAACATCAACCGCATCTATATTCCCTGTGGCAACCTGGGCGACTGGGCCGATGACATTTATTGGAGTCAGTATGCCGACAAAATGGTCGAGAACTGTGAAGCGGTTGACAATCCCGAGGCAGACAGTATACGCATCTATACCCTTGAGGGCCGTATAGTGGTCGGAGGAGCCGACGGCGAGATTGTGCAGATATACAACATGATGGGTCGCATCATACCCTCCGTCCACCAGACTCTATCCTCGGGAATCTACCTCGTCCGTGTCGGAAACCGTCCCGCCATGAAGGTCGTGATCCGATAAAACGATTCCTCAATAGTGCACAATGCCCCGTCGAATATAGTTTTGGCGGGGTATTAGTTGTTGTGAAGGAAAAATATTTTTTTCCATATCAGGTTTTATTTGTATCTTTGCAAATTCAAAATATCAGGAAAATGAAACGACTCATCGTCATCGCTTTGTTCTCAGCTTTGTGCGGATTTGCGTCGGCACAGACTGTCTACGACCGCTTCTATGAAGCCCTCCAGGAAGGCGACAGCGCCGGAATGGCCACTGTCATGGGTGAAATACGTGCCTCGGGCGACCAAAGCGCTGAACGGTATATTGCAGAGTACAACTACTATGTCAAAAAAGCCTTGCTTTTCTCAGGCATGACCAGTTCAACCGTTTATCCAGATGAAAATGAGCCTGTGGTGGGCGACATCATGACCCTCACCGACAGCACCGGGGAGGTGGCTGGCTATATGTATTTCATCGAGAACTGGGACGAGGACATCGCCGATTCAAGCATCGCCGTCATCACCCATGGTATTTCTCTCCATCCCGACCGGTTGGATATGCACTATGGAAAAATTCACATGCTGAGGAAACTACGCCGTTGGAACGCCTATGCCGACGCCATCCACGCCACCCTCGACTATGCCGACAATCATCGCAAGACCATGGTCTTCCCTGAAGGTGACGACACGCCGATCGACACCATCCTTATCGAAGGCATCCTGGACTATGAAAGAGATCTCTTCGAGGCCATCCGGAACGCTTCCGACAACAACACATTTGTATCTCGTCTTGAGTTGTTGCGGGGCATCGCCGAGCACATGCTGAAGATCTTCCCCAAGGACGTCTACAGCATGAACATCATGGCCATCACCTACCAGCTTGTAGAAGACCGTGAGAACTCACTGGCATGGCTTTTGAAGGCCGAGAAAGTCGCCCCAAAGGATGTCATCGTACTCAGCAACATCGCCGACACCTACCACATGCTCGGCGACACCAAGAATGAACGCAAATACCTGGAAAGAGTCATCAAATACGACGACGGTGAATATGCCGAGCGCGCAAAGCAATATCTGGAAGAACTTAACAATAATAAACAATAAAAACATAAACGATATGGTAGATTACAAGAAAATCGGTCTCGTGAATACCCGCGAGATGTTCAAGAAAGCTGTGAACGGCGGCTATGCCATCCCCGCCTTCAACTTCAATAACATGGAGCAGATGCAGGCCATCATCCAGGCCGCCGTCGAGACCAAGAGTCCCGTCATCCTGCAGGTGTCGAAAGGTGCCCGCGACTACGCCAACCCGACCCTTCTGCGCTACATGGCCGAAGGTGCCGTCGAGTATGCCAAGGAGCTGGGTTGCCCCAATCCCCAAATTGTGCTACACCTCGACCACGGCGACAGCTTCGAGACCTGCAAGAGCTGCATCGACATGGGATTCTCCAGCGTGATGTACGACGGCAGCGCTCTGCCCTACGAGGAGAATATCAAGATCTCCCGTCAGGTGGTGGAATACGCCCACAAGTACGATGTCACCGTCGAGTGCGAACTCGGCGTGCTGGCCGGCGTCGAGGACGAAGTGGCCTCCGAGGTGAGCCACTACACCAAGCCCGAAGAGGTCATCGACTTCGCTACCCGTACCGGTTGCGACTCGCTGGCCATCAGCATCGGTACCAGCCATGGCGCCTACAAATTCAAACCCGAGCAGTGCACCGTCGACCCCAAGACCGGCCGTCTGCTGCCTCCTCCCCTGGCCTTCGACGTCCTCGAGGCTGTCGAGAAGAAACTCCCCGGCTTCCCCATCGTGCTCCACGGCTCCAGCTCGGTGCCGCAGGACGAGGTGGACACCATCAACGCCAACGGTGGCGCCTTAAAGGCCGCCGTGGGTATCCCCGAGGAGCAGCTCCGCAAAGCCGCCAAGAGCGCCGTCTGCAAGATTAATATCGACAGCGACAGCCGCCTGGCCATGACCGCCGCCATCCGCAAGCACATGGCTGAGCATCCCGACCACTTCGACCCGCGCCAGTACCTCAAGCCTGCCCGCGAGAGCATGAAGAAAATGTACATTCACAAGATTGTGAATGTGCTCGGAAGCAACGACAAACTTTAATTATCAATCTATTAAATTGTCCGAAAAACAGATTCGGTAAAATTTTAATAGGAAACACTGTGGTTTCTTTAAGTGTAAAGAAACCACAGTTATTTTAATCTTTGACAACATTACATGGAAAAGCAACCCTTATCTTTCGGCAAAACACTGCTTGCCAGTGCACTGGGTGTACTGATTGTGTCGGCGATCGGATTCATTATCTCACTCGTCTTCTTCCTGACGCTTGTGTTTGCCGTCAGCAGGCTCGGTGAGGAGAAGCCTACTCCTGTGGAGAAAGGCACCTTCCTGACCCTCGACCTTGGAGACATCGCTGGCGACCGTGGAGAAGGTTCGCTGCTGAGCCTCTTCAACGATGGTGGCGATATCGGTCTCATCGATGCCGTCGACGCCATACGCAACGCCGCCAAAGACCCCAACGTGTCCGGTATCATGCTCACCGACCCATCGACGGCTACTATCTCATGGGCCTCCATGGAGGAATTACGCAGTGCCCTTGCCGACTTCCAAGGTTGTGGAAAACCTGTGGTGGCCTACTCCGACGGCTACTCACAGAAAGGCTACTATTTGGCCTCTACGGCTGACCTCGTCTGTCTACATCCGGCGGGACTGATGGAATTCAGCGGCATAGGCGCCGAGGTGATGTACTACAAAGACCTGCTCGACAAGCTGGGCGTGGAGATGCAACTCATCCGTCCTGAAAGTTGCTCTTACAAGAGTGCCGGTGAGGCCTACACCATGAACCGTATGAGCAAGGAAAACCGTGAGCAAATACGCACTTATATTTCAAGCATCTGGAAGAACACTCTTGACGATGTCGCCACTTCCAGGCACATGGACATTCAGCAGTTGAACAAGATTGCCGACAATCTCGAGGGCTACCTCGCCACCGACGCCCTTCAGTCTGGACTTGTCGACACCCTGTGCTTCGAAGCCGACGTGCGCAATCACCTCAAAAGCCACTATCAGGGTACCAAAGTCTTGGCAATGTCCAAGTACATCAAAAACTGCCATATCAAAGCCAAAAAACAGAAAGGTGACGCCATCGCACTCATCTATGCCGAAGGTGATGTCCTGGACGGCAGTGCTGTCGGCATGGCTACCGCCGTCTATGGCGACGATATTGTGAAAGCACTGCGCAAGGCCACTGTGGACAAGGACGTGAAGGCCATCGTGCTGCGTGTCAACTCGCCTGGCGGTTCCGCCACTGCCAGTGAGAGCATGACACATGCCGTCATGGAGGCCCGTAAGCAGAAGCCCGTCATCGTCAGCATGGGCGACCTTGCCGCTTCGGCGGGCTACGAGATGAGCTGCATGGCCGATGTCATTGTGGCGCAGCCTACCACCGTCACAGGTTCCATAGGGGTCTTTGCCACCATTCCCAATGCCGGGAAGGCTCTGAAGAACAAACTGGGCATCACCTCCGACACCGTACTCACCAACCGCAATGCCGCCAGCCTGTCCCTTATGCATCCCCTCTCCCCTGCTGCGCTCAAATTATTGAACCGTAATGTGGAAGACTTCTACAAAGTCTTTGTGAGTCGTGTGGCAGAAGGACGTCATATGACATACGATGCCGTCCACACCATCGCTCGCGGTCGCGTATGGACTGGCATCGATGCCATGGAGCTAGGCCTGGTAGACACCCTCGGCGGCATCGACCTGGCTTTCAGCATCGCCGCTGAAAAAGCGAACCTTAAAAACTACCGCGTGAAAGTGTTCCCCGAAGAGAAAGACCTATGGGAACAACTGAACGTGCTCTTTGGCGAACAGGAAGATGAGGACATGAATCTGCTTGCCAAGATGCGTCTGGCATGGAAATACTTCACCGGAGCCAAAATGACACGTCCGACGGTCCTTTCTCATGTCGAGCGCGACCTGTTCTATATCAGTGAAGCCTCAGGTTTGCTGGCCAGACTTCCGTTTATAGTTTTAGAGTGAGACTGATGCGGTGACGACGTAGGTCCACCTCCAGCACCTTGACCTGCAAGTGCTGATGGAGGTGGACCACTTCGTTAGGGTCGTTGACTCTTCTGTTTGCCATCTGGCTGACATGCACCAATCCATCTTGATGTACACCGATGTCGACGAAAGCTCCGAAAGCCGTGATATTGGTGACAATACCAGGCAACACCATACCCTCGTGGACATCCTCTATACGGGTAACATTCTTATCGAACTCGAATACTTCAAACTTTGCCCTAGGGTCTAGACCCGGCTTTTCCAACTCCTTCATGATGTCCTGCAAGGTTGGCATGCCGCATTCCTCGGTAACGAAATCCTGCAAGTTGATTTTCGCACGTTGCTCCTTGTCTTTCATCAGAGTCTGTACATCGGTACCTACCGAAGCTGCCATCTTCTCCACCAAGGCATAACGCTCTGGATGGACGGCACTATGGTCGAGAGGATTGTTTGATTCGCGTACCCTGAGAAATCCGGCACATTGCTCAAAAGCCTTGTCTCCAAGGCCCTTCACGTCATGCAAAGCATCACGCGAGATGAAAGCACCATTCTTGTTGCGGTGGGTCACAATCTTGTCGGCCAAGGCTGGACCTATGCCACTGACATAGCTGAGCAATTCACGGCTAGCAGTGTTGAGTTCCACGCCGACGCTGTTGACACAACTCTCCACGGTGTCGGACAGACTCTCGGAAAGCATCTTCTGATCCACATCGTGCTGATACTGCCCCACACCAATGCTTTTGGGGTCAATCTTGACGAGTTCGGAGAGAGGATCCATCAACCGGCGGCCGATACTGACTGCGCCACGCACAGTGACGTCGTAGTCTGGAAATTCCCTTCTTGCCACATCGCTGGCGCTGTAGACACTGGCGCCTGCCTCGCTGACACTCACAGCGACCACTTTGTTCTTGAAGCGGCAGCGTTGCACCACCTCCTCCGTTTCACGGCCGGCGGTGCCGTTGCCGATAGCGATGGCTTCTATCTGAAATGCCTCCACCAGGGACTCCAGTTTGTTGACGGAAGCCCGTTCCTCGCGCACCGATGTAAAGGGATAAATGGTCTCGTTGTGAAGCAGCTGTCCCTGGGCGTCGAGACATACCACCTTGCAGCCTGTACGGAAACCCGGGTCGATTGCCAGCGTGCGTTTCTGTCCCATCGGGGCCGCCAGCAGCAGCTGTCGGAGGTTCTCGGCGAAGACACGTATAGCCTCACGGTCGGCTTTTTCCTTCAACTGGTTACGGAATTCCGTCTCGATACTCGGACCAACAAGGCGTTTGTAACTATCCGCCACCGCCATGGCATATTGTTGTCCGGCATCCCCTTTAGAATATGTCTTGGGACCCAGCGCCGCAATGCATTCGTCGTCTTGATCTGGTCGTACATGTACCTTGAGAACGCCAGCCTCTTCGCCCCTAAACAGGGCCAGGATGCGGTGTGAGGGCGCTCGACTGATAGGTTCTTTCCAGTCGAGCCATGACTCGAATTTACCGACACGTTCGTCATTGGCATCGACGCCACGCGCCAATCCCGAAGAAAGCATAGCCCGACGACGGAAGATGTTACGCACTCGGTTGCGACCGGCAGCATCCTCGCTGACACGTTCGGCAATGATGTCGCGTGCACCTGCCAGAGCATCGTCATCCCAAGCTCCCCACTGGCCACGCATAATAGCATCGGCCACGGGCTCGTAACCTTTCTCTATGGCGATGGTGGCACGTGTACGACGCTTGGGACGATAAGGGAGGTATAGGTCCTCGAGGTCAGTCATCGTTTCGGCAGACTCTATCTGCCGGCGCAGCTCATCAGTCATCTTGCCTTGCTCCTCGATACTGGAGAGGATGGCCTCGCGACGTTTATCGAGTTCTTTGAGGCGTAGCAGCATATCGCGGACTGAGGCAATCTGCACCTCGTTGAGGCCTCCTGTGGCCTCCTTGCGGTAGCGGGCAATAAAAGGCACGGTGGCGCCCTGCTCAAGCAATTCTATGGTCTTCTCAACCTGCCTTATATTGATTTCTAGGCGATTGGCTATAACTGAAGCGTAATTCATAATTGCAAATATACAAAAAAAAGTGGAAGGATCAAAGGCCTTCCACTTTTTTACATTTGGAGTTCCTAATGATTACTCTTTGACGAACTTCTGCACGCCGATACCGTTCTCGGTAGCGATGCGTACCATGTAGACACCGGCGGAGAGACCGCTGACATCCACACTGTTGGTATTGACAAGGGTCATCACAGTACGGCCGGCAATGTCAAGGACGCTGACCTCACGGACGGTCTCAACACCGCTGATAGAGAGGCGGTCGGTAGCGGGGTTGGGGTAAATGCTGAAGTCAACAACAGGATCGGCATCATATATGTCGACATGGCTGCCGTCGCCGCTGTTGGTGACGTTCAGATAGAAGTCGAGCTGGGAGAAGGCTTCGCCGTTGGTATAGCCCATGGGCAGAGAGAAGATTTCACCGCTGGCATTGGTAAGCCAAAGACCGGAGGTGTTGGTGTTGTTGGTCCAGGTCCAGCCGTCGCCATAGCTGTCAATGGCACGAAGGATGTAGAGACCCGGCGTGGAGGGGCTGAAGGTGTAGAAGTAGTAACGTGCATCAGGTATCTGACTAACGTACTGCGGATTGCCCGGACTAACATTCGACCAGGGACCTTCTGTCCAGACGGGGGTGCAGCTGGCCTGGTCGACGAGAGCCACGCTAGCCTCGGCCCCATAGCAGTCGATACCCACTTTCAGACGGAAAGGACCATCGGTGGAGTAGATGTTGAAATCAGCGAAGGTGATAGTCTTAGCCGGGGAGTTGACAGCAATGCCGCTACCATCAAGGGTTTCGCAGCTGACGAGGGAGACGGTCTTGGTAGCGGTGCAGGACTGGACAGGGGCACCGGAGAGTTCAATGCCATAGAGCGGCATGTTGATAGTATCCCTATCAAAGGAATTGATGGTCTTATTGGAGGTAATGGTCTCGCCATTGTAGTCGAAGACAAAGTTGGTGAGGTCGCTCTCGGTGGTGTTGGTGACAACGACATAGGGCTGGTAGTAAAGACCGCAGTCCTGATACTGGTAGACCTTAAACGAGGAAACAGCGGGTTTCTCGGTGATAATCATAGCCTTGACACCGGTAATAATCTCCTGATGACCTTCTGCGATGAAAACCACGAAATCGAGGTCATTGAGGTCGGGGATGGGCACCTGGCCGATGGCCTGCGGCACCGTCCACACGATGGTGGTGTCGATGAAAGTGCCCTGAGTGGCGGGGATAGGCTCTCCCCAGGTACCGGTAAGCATCTCACGAAGCATGTGCATGTGACGGTAGAGTCCGTTCTCCATCATCTCAGGATAGTTGGCGTCGCCACCGGACTGCTGACCCATGACATTGTTCTGGAGAACAGCGACGTTCAGGTAGTTGGTGGAGACAGCGGAATTACCGGTGTAGTAGATCTCGATGTGGAGTTCCACGGTGCGGTTGGTCTCATTGAAGCGGCCCACGGCGGCCACATTGACGGGCGACGGCATATTCATTATCTGCAGCGAAGCAGGTTCGAAGTATTGACGGCCGAGGGCGGTGGTACCGGGCTCAAGATCCTGGAAAACATGACGATTCACCGTACCAGCGGGATAGCCGTCGGGGTCGGCTTGAGTGTCATAAGCTTCGCCATAAGTGGTGTTGTAGGGTGAATTCTGCGAGAAACCGCCGGCATGGACATTGATACCCGTGATTTGGCCAGGATAAGCTTCCATCAAATCGTTGACAATCTTGTGACCGGCAGGGCACCATTGGCACCGGAAACCCGTCAACTCTTCAATGATGACGTTGCGGTTCTGCGGCTGGGTAGAAACAATGGTCTGGGCCCAGGCACCCGCGCTCAGCAGTGTTGCTGCAAATAAAAGTAATGCTTTTTTCATAAAAAAAATATTTATTAATTGATTTTTAGTGTTTTAATATTTTCACATCATTATATTTACAACTGCAAATATACACATTTTTCAGAAAGAGAAAGTTTTTTTTTCACGGAATAAATATTTTTTTTTCAAGATGCAATAATAACGCATATCGCGCGTTATTAGCAAAAATATAAAAAGAGCTTTCAGCAAGATATGAAACGGATACTGACATTAGTAGCACTGCTGGTTTGCAGCAGCATGGCATTCTCTCAACAGGTAGCTTCGCGCGCCAAGGCAATGCGCATGATGAACTTCAGCCGACCCGAGTACCAGATCAAAGACATCAAAGTCTATGCTGACACGATGACTGTCTACTCGCTCTCAAATCAGGTCATCTACCCCTTCGGCCAATGGGATTCCATCGAGTATTTCATGACCGACAACCAGCTGCATTGGTATCGCGAGAGCGACTACCGTCGCTACTTCGATTCCATGGAGGTAAGCGTCAACCGTCTCAAACGTCTTGATGACAGCTACCTCGACCTGTTCTACTCCATCTGGACACGCAAAGTGGAACTCCTCGGCGGCCGCATCAATGATTCCGAAGTGAAACTGGCCAACGGGCTCCATGTAGGCATGACAAAAGACGATGTTTTCAAGGTGTTCTTCAAAAAACATCCAAAGTCGTACATCGCCGATGTACAGGTACTGAAGATCATCTCTGGCGCCGGCGAGGTGGCCGAGATTTACACCTTTAAAGGTCAAAAACTGCGCCATATCAAAATCGAAACGGCGTATAAGTACTATTGATGAAGCGCACCGCTCTTTTCTTCGGTTCCTTCAATCCCATTCATGTGGGACACCTCATTATTGCCAACACCATGCTACAAAAAGAGGATATTGACGAGGTGTGGCTGGTGGTCTCACCCCAGAATCCGCTGAAGGAGCGTGCATCCTTGTTAGCCGATCACCACCGTCTGCAGATGGCACAACGAGCCGTCGACGACAACTTCGGCATTAAGGTGTGCGACATCGAGATGCACCTGCCCATCCCCAGCTACACTGTAGTGACACTGGCGGCATTGCAGGAGAAATACCCTGGCCGCGAGTTCTGTCTCGTCATGGGTAGCGACAACCTTTCCACCTTCGAGCGCTGGCGCAACTACCAATATATTCTCGACCATTATCGTCTTTTAGTCTATCCTCGCCCCGGTTCCGAACATTGCCCCCTGGCCTCGCATCCTAGCGTAACCATGGTCGATGTACCCATGATGGACATCTCTTCCAGCTATATCCGTCGTCAGATTGCCACTGGGCACGACGTGCGATACCTCCTCACCGAACCCGTATACAAGTACCTCACCGAAATGCATTTCTACGAATGAAACCAGGCGTAAAAAAAGGTCTCAAAATAACAGCATGGGGCTTCGGCTCCCTGCTGGTTCTTCTTTTCGCAGCCACCTTGCTGCTGTCTCCCATCGCCAAAAGCTACATCAACAGTCACGGCAAGGTGCTGGTGGGACGCGAGCTTCATGTCGACGATGTCAGCATCAACGTCTATACCGGCCATGTCGCCCTCATAGGCCTTACGCTCTATGAGGACAACGGCAAAGATATCTTTGCCCGTTTCGACACACTCGACACCAAAGCCAGCCTACTCAAACTGCTCAGCCACACCGTCGACATCGAGCATGTCACTCTCGCCGGACTCAATGTCAACGTAGTCAAGCGGGGGGATGACTTCAACTTCCAAACCATGCTCGACCACTTCGCCAGCGACGAGCCTGACAACGACACCACTTCGAGTGACTGGGTCATCAATTTGCATAACATCCGCCTCCGCCACGCCCAGATACACTACCGCGACATCGACGCAGCCAAACAATGGCACCTTCCCGACATCAATATCATGGTCCCCAATCTCGTTCTGGGAGGCAGCCAAGCCAGCCAGGGTGGCCTCGATATCGCCTTTACCGAAGGTGGACATCTCAATATCGACGCCAACTATCACGAGCAACATGGTACCTACGATCTGGCTGTCGACTTGGAACATTTCAACATCAAAAACGTGGAACCTATCCTTGTCGATATTCTCAACTACAAACAATTACATGGAAACCTTGATGCTCACCTCAAGGCCGAGGGCAATGTCAGTGAAATTACCAAGAGCCACATCGGCGGCAAGGTGGCAATAACAAACGCCGACCTGCAGGACAACGAAGGACAGCTGGCTGGCTGGAATCGGCTCGACATCGTCGTGAACGATATCAACCTTGAAGACAATGCCTTCGACATTCAAAGCCTCACCCTTGACGGTTTCACCGCCCGCTACGATCAGTGGAACGACTACAGCAACATTGACAACCTGATAAAATCCTCCAACGAGCCTGATATGTCCGACACGCTCGGCGAGTCTGTCCAACCCGACTCCACAACCTCCACTCCCCTCTCCCTCACCCTCCATACTCTGGCCATTACCAATGGTAGCCTCACCTACAACGACCACACCCTGCCCGACCTATTCTCCTTCCCTGTCACCGACCTGAACATCGAAGCCAACAATATCACCCTCGCGGGCAGCAACAACGCCAAACTTCGCGCCATCCTTCCTGGTGGTGGACACCTCATGGTGAAATGGACCGGCGATATCGAACATTGGAAGCTACACCAAGACCTCTTCATCTCCATCAAAGGACTTGACATGACGAAGCTCTCTCCTTGGTCGCTCTACTACACTGGCCAGCCCATTGAAGACGGCATCTTCAGCCTCACCTCGCATAACACCATTAACAACAGTGTCCTGAACGGCAAAAACAAGATAGACATCTTCAAAGCCCAGGTAGGCAGCCGCCGCAAAGACATCGAACCCCAGCAGAAACTGCCCCTTAAGACCGCCCTCTATATCCTGAAAGACAAGGATGACAAGATACTCTTCGACGTCCCTGTCAAGGGCAATATCGACAACCCGGAGTTCAGCTACATGAAGATAGTGTGGAAGACTCTCGGCAACCTGCTGGTGAAAGTAGCCACCTCGCCCGTCCGCGCCCTGGGCAACGTCTTCGGATTCGGTGACGACAATCTCGAATTCCTCGAGATTGACTCCACCCAGCGTGGCTTAACCTCAGAGCAGTACCACATCCTCGGCGACCTCGCCACCATCGCCAAGTCCGACTCCCTCGTCTTCCTCTCTCTCGAACTGCAGATGCCTGCTCCTGCCAACGACTCCGTTGCTTTCCGCTACAACATGTGGAACAATATCATACAGCGCTACCTTGTCGAGCAGGGGGTCAGCGAGAAGCAGTTCAGCATCACCACCGGCGATCCCATAACCGACGGCGAAAAGACCGGCTACGTCATCTCGTCGGAAATGAAACTCGAAGAAGAATAATAAACCATGGAACAGACCGATATACTCATTCCCACCGACTATAACGACGACTCCATCGTCCACCTCGAGGACATGGAACACATACGCCTCCGCCCCGGCATGTACATCGGCAAGCTAGGCGACGGCTCCAGCCACGACGATGGCATCTACGTCCTCATCAAAGAGGTTATCGACAACGCCATCGACGAGTTCACTTCCGGTTTTGGAAAGAAGATAGAAGTGAAAATAAACTTCGCCGAGCGCCGTGTCACCATCCGCGACTACGGACGCGGCATCCCCTTGGGAAAGCTCGTCGAGGCCGTCAGCAAGCTCAACACCGGTGCCAAATACGACAGCAAGGTCTTCCAGAAGTCCGTGGGCCTCAACGGCGTGGGCACCAAGGCCGTCAATGCCCTCAGCAGTTGGTTCAAAGTCCAGTCCATCCGTGACGGCAAGACTCGCATCGCCGAGTTCTCCGAAGGTAAACTGACCAACGACAGCGGCATCATTGCGCTCGACGCTTCAGCCTCCGAGAACGCCGACTCCGGCACCCTTGTGGAATTCATCCCCGACACCAAGCTCTTCGGCAACTACCACTTCATCAGCGAATATGTAGAGCGCCGCATCTGGAACTACTGCTACCTTAACCGCGGCCTCACCATGTACTACAACGACCGCCGCTACTACTCCAAGAACGGCCTCCTCGACCTGCTGGAGAACAACCTCCAGTCCGACCCCCTCTACCCTATCATCCATATCAAGGAGGGCGATTTCGAGGCTGCCTTCACCCACGTCAACGCACAGTCCAACGACTACTACTATTCCTTCGTCAACGGCCAGCACACCACCGAGGGTGGTACTCATCAGAGTGCCTTCCGCGAAGCCTATGCTCGTGTGGTGAAGGATTTCATCAAGAAAGACTATTCCCCCGAGGTCATCCGTCAGGGGCTCGTCTGTGCCCTCTGCGTACGCATCCAGGAACCCGTCTTCGAGGCTCAGACCAAGACCAAGCTGGGCTCCACACACCTCGAACCCAACAAGGTCGACGGCACCAACGACTCGCCGCTCCTCAAGACCTATATCCTGGACATCCTCAAGCGCCACCTCGACAACTACCTCCACATGCACACCGAGACCGCCGATGCTCTCCTCGCCAAAATCAACGCCAACGAAAAAGAGCGTAAGGAAATTGCCGGTATCAAGAAAGTGGCCCGCGAGGCCGGAAAAAAAGCCTCTCTCAACAACCGCAAGCTGCGCGACTGCCACGTGCACTACAACACCAACCATGCCCGACGGCTCGAGAGCACCATCTTCATCACCGAGGGCGACTCGGCATCCGGTTCCATCACCAAGAGCCGCGACGTCGACACCCAGGCCGTCTTCTCCCTCCGCGGCAAACCTAAGAACACTTACTCCATCTCCAAAGTGGATGTATATAAGAACGAAGAGCTCAACCTCCTGCACAACGCTCTTGATATCGACGACGGCATGGAGAACCTGCGCTACAACAACGTCGTCATCGCTACCGATGCCGATGTCGACGGCATGCACATACGCCTCCTCCTCCTCACCTTCTTCCTCCGCTTCTACCCCGAGCTCATCCAGACCGGCCACGTATACATTCTCCAAACCCCCCTCTTCCGTGTGCGCAACAAGCAGAAAACCACCTACTGCTACACCGATGACGAACGCATAGCAGCCATCAACGACACTCCCAAAGCCGAGATCACTCGCTTCAAAGGCCTTGGTGAAATCAGCCCCGACGAATTCAGAAACTTCATCGGCAAAGACATGCGCCTCGACCCCGTCATCCTGCACAAAGACTTCGACACCCAAGGGGTTCTGTCCTTCTACATGGGAGAAAACACCCTCGAGCGCCGCGAATTCATCATGAGCAACCTCCGCATCGAAGACGACGAAAGCATAATGTATTAATGCGTAAAGGCATTGGTGACTAAAGAATTCTTATTTTTTTGAGTTAGCAAATCAAAAAAAAATTTGGCCATATCAAAATTACTTGTTATTATTGCACCAAATTCTAACAACTATGGCTACTACCAAAAAACGCAAGAAGAATCTGATTGTCAGCTATAAGAATCTGTCCGAAGACCTGAAGGCAAAACTCCAAGAAGTTTATCCCGACGGCTATAACGAGCACCTTCAGCGTTTCGTCAAACCCAACGGCGAAACAATTTTTGTTGTACCTTTTGAAACCGTCGACACCTGCTACATGGTCAAATTCGAGGTAAAAATCGACACTCTCGGCGAAGACCTCGACAAGGCCCTTTTCGACGATGATGACGACTCCGGCAAGGAAGACGAATTCGCCCCCCTCTCCGAAGCCCTCGAAAAAGAGGAAATCGACCCCTCCCACAAAGAACGTGTCCTGCGCCACGGCGACTTCGAGACCAACCTCGAAGAGGACGAGAAACGCAAGAAGAAACTTTCCCTCGGTATCAACAAAGAGGAAATCCGCGCCGCCTTTGGCGACGACGACGCCGAAGAGCTCGACAGCTACGAGAAAATCGGTGACGATGACGACGAACCCGACGAGGACTTCGAGCCCTCCGACGACGATATCCGCGGTATCGAAGAAGAATACTTCGAAGCTGAAAATCCGCCTCTCGACGCCACTATCCCGGAAGAAGAACTTGCCAAAACCGCAGAACCCAAGAAACGCGGCCGCAAGAAAAAAACAGACAAATAAATAAAAAATTCAAGAATATGAAAAATGCTACAAAAACACTGATCTTAGCACTGATTTTCAGTTTTCAGTTTTCAATTTTCAATTCAGTGCAAGCCCAGTTCCGTCAGTCAGTATACCTCAATGGTAACATCCCCACCGGCGACTTCGCAAGCAGTGCCTCCAACGGTCCTGTACTGAACCCCGCCTACACCACCGGCGTACCCCTCACCTACGAGCAGGTCGGCAAGGATGCCTCCATCGGATTCGGTCTCGGCTACCGTGCCAGCTACCGTTTCGACATAGGCTATGGCCAAGTGGCCCCCTTCGCCAACATCGACTTCATGTGGAACACTATCGGCGGTTCCTGGAGTGACAAATACAGCGATGCCTACTTCAGTGCCCCCACTTACTTCAACATCCCGCTCCTCGGCGGTGTCACCTACATCTATGATGACCTGCCCTGGAACGACATCAAGGCCTACGGCGAGTTCGGCATCGGCACCGACTTCCTCTGGATCACCTCCGAGGGCGACGACAACTACCGCTTCTCCTACAAGGGCACCTTCGCCTTCGCCTGGATGATCGGCGCCGGCGCCTTCTTCGGCGAACACGTTAGCGCAGGCCTCTACTACTACGGCCTCGGCAAGCACCCCATCGACTACACTCAGGGCACCCTCGACGACAATGCCGCCGCAGCCGCCCAGGTGGTCGCCAACGATGCCGCCGGCATGGGACGCCAGCAGCGCTCCGTCGGCAGCATCATGCTCCGCATCGGCTTCCACTTTTAACTTGAAAATTGAGAATTGAAACTTCTCCTATCAAACAAGGCTGGTGTATCATGATACGCCAGCCTTTTCAATTTTCAACTTTCAATTTTCAATTGATTTTGTCGAATCCCAGGTAAGGACGGAGGCACTCTGGCATGACGATGCCGTCGGGTGTCTGGTTGTTCTCCAGCAGAGCCGCCACAATGCGCGGCAATGCCAAGGCTGAGCCGTTGAGGGTGTGGCACAGCTGCATCTTGCCGTTCTCGTCTTTGAAGCGAAGTTTCATGCGGTTGGCCTGAAAGGTCTCGAAGTTGGAGACGGAGCTCACCTCGAGCCAGCGCTTCTGTGCAGCGCTCCATACTTCGAAGTCGAAGGTCATGGCAGAGGTGAAGCTGATGTCGCCGCCACAGAGTTTCAGTATATGATACGGCAGACCCAGTTTATCGAGCAGGCCTCCGACATGTTTCTTCATCTCTTCGAGGGTGTCATAGCTGCGGTCAGGGTGCTCGATGACCACGATCTCTACCTTCGAAAACTCATGCAGACGATTCAATCCTCGGACATCCTTGCCGTAGCTGCCGGCCTCACGACGGAAGCACTCGCTGTAGCCCGCGTGCTTGATGGGGAACTGCTTGGCATCCACGACGCAGTTGCGGTAGATATTGGTGATGGGCACCTCGGCGGTGGGAATCATATAGAATCCATCCAGCGGGATGGCATACATCTGGCCTTCTTTGTCAGGAAGCTGACCGGTGCCGAGACCGGAGGCCTCGTTGACCATCAGCGGCGGCTGGATCTCTACGAAGCCGGCATCGGCGGCCTCGTTGAGGAAGAAGTTGATGAGGGCACGCTGCAGGCGGGCACCCTTGCCTTTGTAGAAGGGAAAGCCGGCACCTGTCACCTTGTTGCCCAGCTCGAAGTCGATGATATCGTATTTGGCGCAGAGGTCCCAGTGAGGCAGTGCATCGGCTGGAAGGTCGGGCTTCACACCGAACTCGCCAACCACCACATTGTCGGCCTCGCTCTTGCCGCAGGGCACGGAGGGGTGCGGGGCATTGGGCAGCGAGATGAGTTTTTCGTTGAGGGTCTTCTCGGTGGCTGCCTGCTCCTCGCCGAGGGCTTTCTCCTCGCCCTTCAGTTCTGCGGTGCGGGCTTTGGCGGCTTCGGCCTCGTCCTTCTTGCCCTGCTTCATCAGCATGCCGATCTCCTTGGCTATCTTGTTCTGCTCGGCCTTCACGGCGTCGGCTTTCACCTGCAGGGCGCGGCGCTGGGCATCGAGTTCGATAATCTCGTCGATGCGGGCCTCCACGTCGGCCACATTCTTGATTTTCAAACGGGAGATACACTCCTCACGATGATCTTTTATATATTGTAGTTGTAGCATCTTGTAAAAAAATTATTAAACTTTAGAGTAACGCGACGACATCTGTTTTATTATATATAGTTCTATTTTTTTCAAAAAAGAAACCGACGCCGTAGTGCGGCGCCGGTCTTTTGTTGGAGTGGACCCAAGAGGTCAGATTTTTTTCAATTTCATAACCGCTTTCATGCTCATGGTCATATCTCCTTCGGAGAAACTCTGATTGAGGGTGAGAGTCATGTCGTTACCGTCGATGTCGATAGCAAGCCTTTGGGTTTCACCTTCCAGCGTCATGATAAGAGTATCGTCATCGATGCTGTAGGTGCCATTTTCAGTCTCAGTGTGGCCTTCCTCCACCGTGGTGGCGACAACGGTTTTGTCCTCGTTGAAAGTGAGGGTGTTCTCTCCTTGGGGAGTTTCGTCCTCGGTGTGGCTCTGACCGTTGAAGGTCTCGGTGACGATGATACTCGTTACTTTCCAAGTTCCGATAATTTCATCTTCGTAATCCTTGGAGCAGCCGGTAAAGGCGAACATGGAAGCGGCAACAAACATGGCCGCAAAAAACTTAATTGATTTCATTTTGATTTTTTTTATTGGTTAGTAAATAAATTAAATCTTTTTGAATTTGCCGACAATCTTAATAGCATCCCCTCCAAAACTCTCCGAATAGGTGATGGTCATGGTATTGCCATCAATCTCAAGAGTACTGGTGGTAGGATCATCGTCTTCAGGATCGATTGTCAACTTGTCGCCATTGATGCTATACGTGCCAGTCGTGGTAAAGTCGTTCCCATCATAAGTAACCACTACCGTATAGGTATTGTCTTCATTGAAGGTGTAGATGACACTCTCGCCCTCCTCGAGGGTCTCAGTCTCGGTGTGGCTCTGACCGTTATAGGTCTCGGTGACCGTCTCGCTGACCATCTTCCACGAGCCGACAATTTCATCCTCCAGATCCTTTGAGCAGCTCGTAAAAACCAACATCATGGCGGCGCAGCACATAGCCGCAAAAAACTTCATTGCCTTCATTGTAATTATGTTTATAGGTTAATAAAAATTCTTAAGCCAAACTTTTATTCATGATTTATAGATTTCCGCCGCTGGCGGGGAGCCTTTTTTAGCGGAGAGAGAGGGATTCGAACCCCCGGACCCTCGCAGGTCAACGGTTTTCAAGACCGCCGCAATCGACCGCTCTGCCATCTCTCCTGATTTTTTGGCGTGCAAAAATACCACTTTTCGCCGACATGACCAAATCTTTTTCTTATCACACACTCTTTCAATCATTAACACATCGGTACATTCACACGTCAACGCATCCTGGTAAAGAAAAAAAACAGGCAGTGGCAACGACGGCGACTGCCATCATAACCACTGCCCACTGTCCATTAGCAGATGCCTAGAGTTTTATACTATCTGCAAAATCAGCACCCTGGGAGGCCATCAAGATCGCCATCACTACCGCGAAAATCAACAGGATACCGTTATACATCCAGTATTTAGATGTATGTTTCAAGAATTCCGCCATTGAACTCTCGTTATCGGTGACGACAGCCGCCTGACCGTTTGAAGATGCCTTGAAAAGGCTCACAATCATCATAATAGTAAGGATAAGGAGGCCAAGATAAAACAAAATAAGCAGGGGAGAATTAATACTTGAGTTCAGCAGGGCAATCAAGCTTATCAGTATGACAGTGCGCTAAGACTCTGGAGAACACCAAAAACCATATACAATGAGCTGGTGGTTTTGATTGATTTTTTCATTTCCTCGCGGAGATTCACGTTGTTTTCTTCCATAATAAAAACGGTTTTAAATATTAAACATTTGATATTCTGCACAAAACACTCTTATATACAAAACATCTATCACTACAAATATACATTTTTTTACCATAATCAAAATAAATTACGAAGAATAATTGAAATAAGCAAAAAAAAGAAAACCCCGCCTTTTTGGGCGGGGCATCTAGATCCATAAAATCTAAAACAAATTACTTTTTCTTTCCAAAATCCAATTAACGCGTTAACGCATTAACATTTTACTCGGCCTTCTTCGCGTATTTCTTATATTTGTTCATGAACTTGTCGACGCGTCCGGCGGTGTCAACGAGTTTCAACTTGCCCGTGAAGAAGGGGTGCGAGGTGTTCGAGATTTCGAGCTTCACGACGGGATACTCCTTACCATCGGTATAGGTGACGGTCTCTTTGGTGTTGGCACAGCTCTTGGTGAGGATCATGTTGTCGTTGGACATGTCTTTGAACACCACAAGGCGATAGTTTTCGGGATGAATTCCTTTTTTCATTTCTTTACTTTTTGCCGTCTGACCCGTTGATTGTCAGACGATTGTTTATAATCCGTTTATTTTTTTCGTGCTGCAAAGATACGAACTTTTTGTGAATTGGAGAAGAAAAGTTTGTTTTTTTTGATTTTTTTTTGGTTTATGGCGTCAGTCGGACTCTCGTTCGAGATGATGGTATAAAGACACAAACTTTTTTCCGAACGACAAAATTTTATTTTGTGATGTGCGTTATTGTGGTATGACAAAAACTATTTTTCTGGCTGGCGGATGCTTCTGGGGCACGCAGCACTATCTGAATCAAATCAACGGCATCCTGGAGACCCAGACGGGTTTCGCCAACGGCAAGGCGGAATACGACGAGCGTGTGGCCGCCGGCGACGGACCGAGCTATGAAGAGGTATACACCGACCGGACTGGCTTTGCGGAGACGGTACGTGTGGTGTACGACCCCGAAGTGCTGAGTCTAAAGAAGTTGCTGGAGTTGTATTTCCTCTGCATAGAGCCCACGTCAGTGAACCGGCAAGGGGAGGACGAGGGAACGCGCTACCGCACAGGCATCTACTATATCGAAAGCGAGGACCTTCCAGCCATCATGGAGGTTTATCATGAGGTGGAACACGGCTATTCGAATCCGCTGGCGGTGGAAGTGGAACCATTAAGGTCGTTCCACGCGGCCTCGGAATACCATCAGGAATATCTGGAGAAGAACCCCAACGGCTATTGCCATCTACCTGAGGCTCTGTTCGAAATGGCGAGGAAAGCCAATCGTAAAGGTTAGAGTTTAAGGTTTAAAGTTTAAAGTTTTTTCTTGCAATTGGAAAAAAGTGTGTATCTTTGCAGCCGTTTTTGACGAATACACCCCTTGTGGAACGACCGTCAAAAAGCCCTGCGGATATGGCGTAATTGGTAGCCGCGTCAGACTTAGGATCTGGTTCCGAGAGGAGTGGGGGTTCGAGTCCCCCTATCCGCACATAAATGAAAATTAAAAATTGAAAATTGAAAATCATCATAACAGCATCTGCCAGGCACGTCGGAAAGGCGTGTTAATGATGTTCTTTCTTTTTTTGTTCGCGCACGCGCAGGCGAGTTATATATTGCTGCCCATGGACGATGTGCAGAAAAACCACCTGAAGGCCTATGGCGTGGCCTATTGGGCTCTGCAACGCGAGGTGGAAGTGACATGGCTGCTGAACTACCGCGGTGGCTCGTTCATGATGAAACATGCCGATGCACTGGAACGCGAATGCAAGCTGCGGGGGGTGACCTGCGAGGTGATTGCCGACGGACAGAGCAGCACAATACTGAGCCACATAGCCGATCCTGCGGTGAACATGGATGCCGTGAAGCTGCAGAAGGCTCCGAAGATCGCAGTCTATTCGCCGAAAAACAAGCTGCCTTGGGACGACGCCGTGACGCTGGTGCTGACCTACGCCGAGATACCCTACGACGTGGTGTACGACGAGGAGGTGATGAGCGGCGTGCTGCCGACCTATGACTGGCTGCACCTGCACCACGAGGATTTCACAGGACAGTATGGTAAATTCTGGGCCAACTACCGCAACCAGCAGTGGTACATTGAGGATGTGAGGCTGCAGGAAGCCATGGCACACAAACTGGGCTACAGCAAGGTGAGCCACCTGAAACTGGCAGTGGCCAAAAAGATACGTGACTTCGTGATGGGTGGCGGATTCCTCTTCGCCATGTGCTCGGCACCCGACAGCTACGACATAGCACTGGCGGCCGAAGGGGTTGACATCTGTGACGTAATGTTCGACGGCGACCCCATACAACCCAACGCCCAGTCGGCACTGGACTATAGCAAATGCTTTGCCTTCAAAGATTTCCGTATAAGCACCAACCCCTCGGAGTATGAGATTTCATCGATCGACATCGACGACCGTACACGTCAGCGGCTGGTGAACGAGAAGAACGACTTCTTCGTACTGTTCGACTTCTCGGCCAAGTGGGACTGGATCCCGACGATGCTGACGCAGAACCACACACGTATCGTGCGTGGCTTCATGGGACAGACCACGGCTTTCAGAAGTGAGCAGGTGAAGACGAGCTGCGTCATCCTGGCCGAGAACAAGGAACTGGGCGAGGTACGCTATCTGCACGGCGAATATGGCAAGGGCACATGGACCTTCCTTGGCGGCCACGACCCCGAGGACTACCGCCACTTCATCGGCGACCCGCCGACAGACCTGTCGCTCTACCCCAACTCACCAGGATACCGACTGATATTGAACAACATATTGTTTCCAGCAGCAAAGAAAGAAAAACACAAAACATGATAAAGAGAATCGTTTTTGGATTATTTGGTTTAATGGGTTTGATGAGCCTTAATGCGCAAGCCCAGAATGGCACATGGACGGTCTACGACACACGGACGAGTGACATCTGTGGCAACAACATCTCGGCCATCACAGCCGACGACAACATACTGTGGGCCGGATCCTACCAAGGGCTCTGCCGCCTGAAGGGCAACACTTGGACCGACTACGCGATGTTCAACGACAAACTGAAAGGGCAGTCGGTGAACTGCCTGATGGTGGACAAACGCGGCATCCTGTGGATCGGCACCGACGACTACGGCGTCATCGAATGGGACGGCACTACCTGGCAGGAACACAGCGAGGAAACCCGGCGCCTGAAGATGAAATTTGTCAAAGAGATCGTCATCGACCACGACGACGTCGTGTGGATAGGCGTGACGCTCGGCGGCGTAGTACGCTACGACGGGAGTTCGTGGGAGAAATTCACCCCCGACGACAGCCCGCTGGTGAGCGACTTCGTGCTCGACCTCGCCGTGGACCGCTCGAACCGTAAGTGGATCACCACCAATGCCGGCGTGAGCGTGTACGACGGCGTGCGCTGGAACGACTACACACCCTTCAACTCGAACCTTCCCGATGCCATCGTGCCGGCCATAGCCATCGACGACAACGACGTGAAGTGGTTCGGCACCCTCAGCGGACTGGCATGCTTCGACGGTCGCACCTGGCGCGTATGGAACACCAAGAACAGCCCGCTGCCCAGCAACCAAGTGAACGACATAGCCATCGATGCCGACGGCCTTCTGTGGCTGGCCACCAATGCTGGCGCAGCAGTGTTCGACGGCGAGGACAACTGGGTGGTCTTTACGCCGAAGAACAGCAAGCTGCCCTCCGGCAACACCTACAAGGTGACTCATGACATACACGGCAACCACTGGTTCGGCAACGACAGCAAGGGCCTTGCCAAACTCAGTGGCTTCACGATGCCCACCAAGAGTTCAAACAACAGCAACACCCCTACCTACAACAACGGCCCCAGCGACGAGAATGTACGCATCCAGCCTAACCTCGAGGAAGGTTACATCACCCTCACCATCGAGAGCCCTTCCGCCATCGTCACTTTCACCAACAAGGATGGCAAGGTGGTGAAGACCGTGGACAACTATACCAGTGGCAAGAAAATTAAAATCAACAAGATGCCCAAAGGCATGTACACTGTTGGCGTGAAAACCATACGTGGTGAGAAAAAAATCAAATTCAATCTGAAATAAAACCATCCATGAAACGCATTACAATATTCATCCTCTGCCTATTAACATCCCTCGTAGCGAGTGCCCAGATCCTCGACCCCTCAAAGGTGTCGTGCAGTGTCAAAGAAACCTCTGGCACCGAGGCCGAACTGGTGATCACCGTCAAACTTGACGACGGATGGCACATGTACTCGCAGTACACCGACCCCAATGGGCCGCTGCCCACCGTGTTCGAATTTGAGAAGAGCAAAGACTACACCCTTGTGGGCAAGGTGCAGGAACCCAAACCCCACGAGGAACTTGACGAGGTTTTTAGTTGCATGGTCAAGTCGTTCAGCGGCACCGTGGTGTTCCGCCAGAAGATAAAGAAAGCCTCGACAAAAGACTTCGTCGTGAAAGGCATCGTCAGCTACCAACTCTGCAACAATGGCAGCTGCATAGCCCCGGAAGACCACGACATCGTGTTCAAGGTGAAGGGGGCTAAAGAGGAAGCTGTCAACGAAGTCTTGCCCGAAACTGTCGCAAGTCTGGAGGAAGAGGCCAATGAGGTCTCTCCCGATGATGAAATTGAGAAAAACGCCATGGTGAATACCGACACGGCTGACAATAACGACAAGACCTCCAACGAGGGCAAGAGCGAGAAAAAAGAGAACAACCTCTTCATCATCTTCCTTGTGGCCTTGGGCGGCGGCATCGTCACCATGTTCACTCCCTGCGTCTTCCCCATGATACCGATGACGGTGAACTTCTTCATGCACAGCGCCGAGAACAAACGTAAAGGGCGTCGCCAGGCGTGGTTCTTCGGCCTGAGCATCGTGCTCATCTTTGCCGTGCTTGGCGGTGTGCTGTCGGCACTGCTGGGACCCGAGAGTCTCAACACCATAGCCACCAACTGGATTCCGAACCTCATCTTCTTCGCCATCTTCTTCATCTTCGCTCTGAGTTTCTTCGGCCTCTTCGAAATCAAGATGCCTGAGAAATGGGTCAATGCCAGCGACGAGAAAGCCGACAAGGGCGGCTTGATGGCCCCCTTCTTCATCGCCCTCACCACAGTGCTGGTCTCCTTCAGTTGTACCGGCCCCATCATCGGGGGTGCCCTGGTAGGCCTCACCACGACCTCAGGTGCTGACGTTGAGACCGCCAACCGCTGGGTGTCACTGATCACCATGTTGGGCTTCGGCATCGGCTTCGCCCTGCCCTTCACCCTGCTGGCCTTCTTCCCCCAGTTCCTGAAAAACATGAAGAGTGGCTCGTGGCTGAACACCGTCAAGGTCTCCTTCGCCTTCATCGAACTGGCTTTCGGCCTCAAGTTCCTACAGATGGCCGACATCGACCGCAACTGGGGCCTCCTGCCGCGCGACGTTTACCTGGCCCTATGGATAGCCATCTTCGCCTTATGGGGATTCTACCTGCTCGGCAAGCTGCGCTTCAAAGGCGACGACGAAGTGACCCACATCGGCACCGGTCGCCTGATGCTGGCCATCGTCGACATTGCCTTCGTAGTCTATATGCTCCCCGGCCTCTGGGGAGCCAACCTCAAAATCCTCTCCGGCATCCTGCCTCCGATGAACAGCCAGGAATTCACCATCCAGAAAATCGTATATGAATACAGTGGGAACAAAAAGAACACGCTCCCTACCGAAAGGAAATATGCCGACAGACTGCATGTGCCGACAGGCTTTGAAGCCTTCTTCGACCTTGGTGAAGCCAAAGCCTACGCCAAGCAGGTAGGCAAACCCATATTCATCGACTTCACCGGACAGAACTGCAACAACTGCCGCGCCATGGAGGAGTCTGTATGGACCGATGAGAAAGTGAGGGAAATACTCACCGAGGACTATGTCATGGTCTCGCTCTTCTGCGACGTGAACACCATCGAGTTGCCCGAAAACGAATGGGTGACCGACGACAAAGGCAAGGTGCTGAAGACCCTCGGCAAGCGCAACAGCTACTACCAGCGCAAGACCTACAACATGAATGCACAGCCCTACTACGTCATCATCAACGCCGACGGGCAGGTGCTCACACAAAAGAATTTCGAGTATGACCGCGACGTGGAAAAATTCGTCAACTGGCTCAACGAAGGAAAAGAAAACTACAAAAACAAATAAGCATCCATTAAACAAATGAAAAAGAACATCTTATTGATTGCCGCTCTCCTCTTCTTTGCAACGAATGCCAACGCACATCCTGTGACGGTGGAATGGGCGCAAAAGGTAGCAGCCCATTTCTGGAACTCATACCGTCCCACCGACACCAAACCCGTCGCCACAATAAGCGCCCTCCCCTTCTCCGACCTGGCACACCTCCATATCTTCGACATCAACGGTGAAGGTTTCGTCATCGTCTCTGGCGACGACAGAGTACGCCCCATCCTTGCCTACTCATTCGAGAACACCTTCCCCGAAGAGCTCAACCCTGAGGTTGGCTACTGGCTACGCGGCTATGAGGCTCAGCTTGCCGAGGTGGCAGAAAGCGATGCCCCCCAGCCCGAAAGCATCTTGCAGCTATGGGGACAGCCGATACTCACCCCCACTCCCGACGAACCCATAGCCACTCTACAGAACATCCCGGCCATGATGAGAACCCACTGGGATCAGGGCAAGCCTTACAACAACCTCTGCCCTTTCGACTCCGTCAATCATGCCCGTACCGTGGTGGGCTGCGTAGCCACAGCCATGGCGCAAATCATGCGCTACTGGAGCTACCCCGCCTACGGCCTCGGGAGCCATACCTACAACTACAGCCGGTTCCACGACATCAGTGCCGATTTCGAGAACACCTCCTACCTCTGGCATATCATGCCCAACCGCTGTGACGACTTTACGCCCGAAAGCGCTGTCAAGGCTACCGCCACCATCTCCTACCATTGCGGAGTGGCTGTGGATATGATGTACGGCATCTCTGCCGAAGGTGGTAGCGGAGCCTACTCCGAATGCGGCTATTGGGCTTCGCGCTGCGCCACCAGCGCCTTCGTGGATGTCTTCAAATACGACACCACCGTCCACCACCTCGACCGCCACGGACACACCGACGAGGCCTGGACAGCCCTCATCGATGCTGAACTTGCAGCCGGCCGCCCGATGTACTACTCCGGCCGCGACAGCACCGGCGGCCATGCCTTCGTGCTCGACGGCTCCGACCTCGAGGGTCGCTACCACTTCAACTGGGGATGGAACGGCTATGGGGACGGCTTCTACACCGTAGACAATCTGGCTCCGGGTCCCAACAACGGTGCCGGCGGCAACGCCACCTATACCTTCAACCTCGACCAAGGGGCCATCTTCGGCATCCAGCCTGCCTTCCAGGAGGTCTTCGACACGATAAACTATTTTGACTCCATCTGCGAGAACACACAATACGTCCACTTCAGGGACTACACCCTGCTGGTCCGCAACGTGGCCAACCGCGACACCCTGCTCCACCACTTCGACACAGTCTTCAACTACCACCTCAATGTGATATCGAAGAAACGCCTCTACCTCAACCCCAATAACGGACAGGAAGTCGTCTTGAGAGATTACTGCCCCGCCACAGGCTACACCTTCCCACAATGCTCTTTCAGCAAGACCAACTGTATGTTCGTTGGCTGGTGCCGCATGCGCGATGGCAGCGACGTCATCTATCAGCCCGGCGAGACAGCCTACTTCAACAATACTCCCACCTTCTATGCCCTCTGGGTCGACACCTCGGCGAATGTCGCCATCGAGGATCCCGAGGACCTTCAGGGACTCACCGTATGGCCCACGCTCACCAGCGAGCACATCAACATCTCATTCGACGATGCCGAGTCCATGACCGTCAACATCATTGACAACTGGGGTCGTGTGGTGATACAGAAAGAGAGTGTCGGCAGGAAAGCCCAAATTTCGCTCGAGCGACTGCCAGCAGGCACCTACACCGTGCAGATCATCACCAAGGGGACCCTCTATAAGAGCCGAATTATCAAGCTGTAGAAAAATAAAAAGCAAAAAAATTTGGTGGATTGGGAAAAAGTTAGTACTTTTGCACTCGATTTTGGAAAGAGAAATGCGAAGAAAGAAAGCAAAAATTTCAATTTTCAACTTTCGATTTTCAATTTAACAGAGTGCGGGGTAGAGCAGTGGTAGCTCGTCGGGCTCATAACCCGGAGGTCGTCGGTTCGAATCCTTCCCCCGCTACCTAAATCAAAAGTGAGCAGGACTCAGTCCTGCTTTTTTTATTTATTCAGGACGTTGAATGTTTACATTCATAAGGCTTGGATAAATAAAAAAAACAAGAACAGCATAGCTGTGCTCACTTTGATTTTGGTATCGCCCCCCCCCTCAACGGATCGCGGGCTTTATGCCCGCAATTCTTCCCTTTCTTCCAACGTAAGCTTGATTTCAAGCTGTGATATGGATAAAAAAACAAGTACCGCGCGGTACTTGTTTTTGACTTAGGAAAAGCCTCTCCTCAACGGATGATAGATTGCCTGTTTTGTTACAGGTACAAACACCGAACAAAAAACATCTTTCTAAATTTAGTATTCCGGTGCTATTTCATCAGTCGAATAGGGTAATATTACATCTTCATCGGTCGGCTCATCTCCAATTTCCTCATAGCCTTCCCCTGGTTGTGGGTCTTCCTCAATATCTTCAAAATATGGGTCGGTGGTCTGGTTATCTGAACCAGTGAGAATGCCTAAAACTTCTTCTGGACTCAATGAACTTGTAAGGGTGTTTATATCGTCATCAGAGTTTATAGTGCTTTCTTGTAACATCTTTGAACCGAAAAGTCTTGCTAATGTTTGAATCTCTGTACTAATATCACCAGTTTGAGTATCTCCAGTTTGTGTTGAGGCATTATATAATGCCGCAAAAAAGTAGTGTCGATGAAAAACTTCGTTAAATCTATCACGTTCATTATCACCAAATCTCTCTGGATGCGAATCCCAATCAAAAGACAGCAAATGTAACATATATGAAAAAGCATAGCATTTTTCTTTTGTGCAGTTGTTGTCATTTTCCAACACCGTCTCTAACTCGCCGAAAATTGCTATACAATCAGAGAGGGACATGGACATGTACGTGTTATAGATGGATTCTGCATCAGGTTTGCTTTTACAAAATGAAACCCATTCTTCTGTTGTAGAGATGTTGTTCTTTTTTTCTGGAGAACTGCACCCCACCATAATTACAGCCATAATAGCTAATAAAAAAATATTTTTAGATCTCATGTCTTATTGTTTTTATGTGTTATTTTAATTCCAATACACCAAGAGCAAGGTTAAGGCTCGTTATAGCTATATTCAGTCATATTGCCTATCTCTATTTCTTTGGTTTCGTTTGGGGACAAAATATATACCAGTGGTAGCCAGCCAGTATTCTTTTGAACGTATGAGGAAGTCCCCAAACGAGAAATGTCTACTGTCGATACTCGCACTTTGATTTTTTTTGTTTCTGATTGAGCGGTGAATGTCTTACTTTCACCTTTCTGTTCTAATGAGAACTTGTTCTCATATATTTTGTCTCCATTTTCATCGCACTCAAACGCATTGATTTCTACACCGAAGGGAAGAACGTAGTCATCGGAAAGTTTAATTGTGTACCGCATTGGACCATCATTACTTATGATGTATACGGACAAGCCAATCAACACTCCTAATCCAAGTATCAATAAGAGTGCATAAAGTGGAGCCTTTTTGGATTTCTTTGTTGTGTTGGTCGTGTTATCTGATTGAGTGGAATTGCTCTTTTGGGGAGATTCCTTTTTCAAGGGATAACCACAATTGGGGCAAATGCTTGCTGTTGGGGAAACCTCCTGTCCGCATTCCGGACATCTTTCTGTGTTTCTATCCCAATAATTAGGACATGACTCTCCGTTAAGCTGCGGTTTCCGCCCGTAAAACGAACATTTAATTTCACCAAAACTATCCTGTCTTGCCTTTTTGCACTTTGTGCATTCCTCTTGTTTCGCCATATCTATTGTTTTTTTTTTATAAACGTTATCTAGGATTCCAAAATATTTGTAGCTTGATTAGACAGCTCTAAAGTCTCATTTCCTTTCTGAATCTGTGACATTTATCAGTGCCTCTTTTTTGAATTTAACCTACATTTCCATGCCATCCATACACGAAATAACCATGTTTTTGTTAATAATGATTGACCTCACAGAATCATTTTTCACCTCCTCCAATGGAATACTGAAATAAAGTCGATCTTTGATGTTAACTTCAGATCCTTTGCTTTCTAAGGCTGCCGGTTCCTTGCTAATGGAAGCCATAATGTATATCTCTTTTGGCAAATCGGGGATATAAAACTGCTGCTTCCCCACGCCAAAGTTATCAAGACTGCCAAGGCCTGGGCTAATATAGCAGGCCTTATATGTATTGAACATTTCCGTTGCTGACAATCCCACATGGACTCCATTCACAAGTTGAATCCTATTCGAGAGGACCTCAATAGATGTTATTGTCCCTTTCTCATTACAGTTTATCGTCATAAGGGTATCATTGTCTTTAACAACATTTGCCACACTAACACATTCCAAAACCTCAAATTCATCTCCCCACATTTCTTTAAATTCCTTTACTTCTTTTTCGGACAAATCATCGTATGATGTGGAATAAGCAAAAGCCGAATAATGTTTTTCAAACAATAGGGTGTCGTAAAAACTCCCTTTAACAGGGATGTCAAACATTGATGAGCCTAAAAGGAAGGGCTCAACACCCTGGGCCGTGATATTCGGATAGGAAATTGGGGCGACATCCGCCTCTATGGCAAGCACCTCTTGATTCTCTTGAATGGTGTTAGGGTTCGTTGATTTGCCCGGAAGACACAAGAACACAATTCCACCAACTATTATCAGAGAGCCTGCAATAATCAGTATCCATGCCCATGTCGGCATTCCGTTTTTCTTCTTAGGTTGACTTGTGGCTGTTGCGGCGGGAGCGTTTGTTTCGATTTTTTCCAACGCAGTCTTTATCTCATCGATAGGCGTGCCGCATTGAGGGCAACGGTCGGCTCTATCGCTCATTTCTTTTCCGCATTTGGGACATTTAATCAGTGCCATTTTTTTATTATTATGTTTACATTATGTATAATATATATACGAACTATCTTATCTTTGTATCTCCGGGAGTATATCGAAGAAGAAAAACAGGGCGGCGTACCTCATCGGGATGCCCTTGGCGGAGCCGAGGGTGTGATTACTCTTGTCCCTGACGGTACCATCGTTCTCCACTTTACCCAACATGGAGTTGCTGCAGTTACGGACCGTACCGTTGCTTTCAATCTTCCCCATGCAGGAATTGTTACGATTTCTAACAGTACCATCGGCCTCTATTTTCCCAAGATAGTGGTTGTTTTTATCCCGGATGGTACCATCAATATATATTCTAGCAATCATGGAATTACTGCGATTTATGATCTTACCGTCGTTGTCGATGGTGGCGACAAGGGAATTGCTTGTATTCCTGATAGACTGGGCAAAGAGCATTGTCGAAGAACAGACAATGAAAGACAATATGAGCAGAATCTTCTTCATACTTTTTTCAATTGCAAAATTACAACTTTTTTTTCAACATAAGCAAAATCGTTAAATAAAAATGTTAAAAATTAACTTTTTTTTACATAATTCAAAGAAAAAGTGTATATTTGCAGTTGGATTAAATAAATGAAAAAAATTATTTCAACCTAATAAAACATTAAAAATCAAAGAAAAATGAAGAAAATTTTATTGACAGTTGTGGCTATTTTTGCCATGAGCACTATGGCCAATGCTCAGATTAAGGACCTCGGTGTCCGTATCGGTGGTGGCCAGGGCTACGGTGCCGAACTCTCTGCCATGTGGGGCATGGGCGGCAACCGCTTGGAGACCGACCTGGGTTGGGGTAGCAACGACCATCACTCCAACATCAGCCTTGCCGGTATCTATCAGTGGACCGGTGAGATCGGAAGCGGCTTTGGCTGGTATGCCGGTGTTGGTGCCCGCCTCGCCATGTGGAGCTGGGAAGCCGGTCACGGCAATGGCGACACCGAGTTCGCCCTCGCCCTCGTTGGCCAGGCCGGTATCGAATACAACTTCGACGCTGTTCCCATCCAGCTCTCTGTGGACATCCGCCCCAATTTCTGGCTCCTTCCCGAGACCAGTTTCCACTGGGGTGACATTGCCCTTGGCATTCGCTACCGTTTCTAATCTAAACGGAACAACAACAAAAGAAGGCCTCCCCATCGGGAGGCCTTCTTTTAATTACCACAAGGGCAAACTATTTCAGTTTCTTGAGGATTTCGAGTGTCTGATTCCAGAACATCTCCACGGTCTTAATCTCGATGCGTTCGTCGGGGCTGTGCACACCGCGCAGCGTGGGACCATAGCTGATCATGTCCATATTGGGATATTTCTCACCGATGAGGCCACACTCGAGGCCGGCATGGATAGCACGCACAACAGGTTCCTTGCCGTACATCTTCTTATATACATCCACACCCACCTTCAGCACGCGGCTGTCGGGATTGGGGGTCCATCCGGGATAGCCGTCACTATGGCTGACGCGGGCTCCCGTCAGACGGAAGGTGCTTTCGATCTTGGCGGCGGCAGCCATCTTGGCACTCTCCACAGAGCTGCGTTGGCTGGTGGCAATATGGATCACGCCCTTCTTCATCTTGATGGAGGCGAGGTTAGTACTGGTCTCCACGAAGTTTTCTATCTCGCGGCTCATGGCCAGCACTCCGTGGGCACAGGCATAGAGCACGTTGACCAGCTTCTCCTGGGTGTCGCTGTCGACGACTTTCTTGGGCATCTCCACATCGCGCAATTCAAACTCCATCTCGGGCTCCGTGCTGCGGAACTCAAACACCATAGCCTTACCCATCTTGGTCACCATGGTCTTGAAGGCGCGAACCTTGTCTGTGGGCACTGTCACCACAGCCTCGGCTTCGCGGGCAATGGCATTGCGCAGGTTGCCGCCGTCGATGGTAGCCAGACGCATCTGATGCTTGTAGGTGCCTTCCCAGAGGATGCGGTTGATGAGTTTGTTGGCGCAGCCGCGGCCACGATTGATGTCGTCGCCGCTGTGGCCACCCTTCAACCCACTCACTTTCAATTTGAAGGCCTTGTGTCCCTTGGGGGCGGCAACCAACTTGTAGTCGAGTTCCACCGTGGTGTCGATGCCACCGGCGCAGCCGATGCAGTACTCTCCCTCATCCTCGTCGTCGAAGTTGAGCAGGATGTCACTCTTGAGCCATGTCTTGGAAAGGCCGCTGGCGCCAGTGAGTCCCGTCTCCTCGTCCACCGTGATGAGCGCTTCGAGGGCTGGATGTTGAATCTTCTTGTCTTCAAGGATGGCGAGGATGGCGGCCACACCTATGCCGTCGTCGGCACCGAGGGTGGTACCGTCGGCGGTGAGCCATTCTCCATCCCTTACCGGCTGGATGGGATCTTTCATGAAGTCGAACTTCTTGCTGCTATTCTTCTCGCACACCATATCCATGTGAGCCTGCAGGCAGACACCGGGACTCTTCTCGTAACCCTTGGTGGCAGGCTTGCGGATGAGCACATTGCCCAGCTTGTCGCTCTTGGTCTCGAGGCCATGCTCCTTGCCCCAATTCACCAGATAGGCGCTGATACGCTCTTCATGCTTCGACGGCCGCGGAATGGCCAGAATCTCCCCAAACCAGTGCCACACACGCGCCGGTTTGAGTCCTTTTAATACGTCTTGTTTCATAAATATAATGTTTTTTGTTGTTTTCCGAGTGCAAAATTACGACTTTTTCCCGGTTCCGCCAAATTCTCGCAAGTTTTTTTTCCTTGGAACATTTTTTTTCGTATTTTTGCAGCCCGAAAATAAACACATTACACATCATGAAACACCTCAGATTACTAGCACTGGCACTGGCGGCCACAATGTTTTTCGTCGCCTGCGGGAAAGATGAAGAAAAAAACGAAATCAAAGACAATATCTACCAATTCAAGGTGCTGGATGGCCAGGGCGACAGCGTGTCGCTTTCCCTCTATAAAGGCCAGGTCCTGCTGGTGGTGAACACCGCCACTGAATGTGGCTACACCCCTCAATATGAGGATCTGGAGCGCATCTACGAGACCTACCGCGTCCAGGGATTCACCATCCTCGACTTCCCTTGCAACCAGTTCGGCGGACAGGCTCCGGGCTCCTACGATGACATCCACAATTTCTGCACCGGAACCTACAACATCTCCTTCCCCCAGTTCGCCAAAATCAATGTCAACGGCGTCAACGCCTCGCCGCTCTACAAATGGCTCAAGGAGAAGATACCCGGCGAGATTCAATGGAACTTCACCAAGTTCCTCATCGACCGCGACGGCAACGTCGTACGGCGCTTCGAGCCCAACGCCAGCATGTCGCTCATGGAGAACCTCATTCGCAATCAACTTTAAACCAATTCATTAACCCCAATGAGACAAATATCCATCCTGGCCATCTCCATGGCCGCCGCACTGTTTTTCAGCGCCTGCAAACAAAACGACCAACCTGCCGAGAACCAGGCACAAACCACTGATGCACAGGTCACAGCCGACAACATCTACCAGTTCGACGTCAAAGACGGCGAAGGGAACACCGTGCACATGAAATCCTTTGCCGGCAAAGTGCTGCTGGTGGTGAACACCGCCACCGAGTGCGGATTCACACCCCAGTACGAGGAACTTCAGAAACTCTACAAGCGTTACCATGCCAAGGGATTCGAAATCATCGACTTCCCCTGCAACCAGTTTGGTGGACAGGCTCCGGGCTCCTTCGACGACATCCACAACTTCTGCACCGGAACCTACAACATCTCCTTCCCCCAGTTCGCCAAAGTCGATGTCAACGGCGAGGATGCCGATCCTATCTTCGTATGGCTCAAGTCGAAAGCCCCCTTTGGCGGCTTCGACACCAACGACCCCCGCGGCGCCTACCTTGACAAGATGTTCCGTGCTGACGACCCCGACTACGACAAGAAACCCGATATCAAATGGAACTTCACTAAGTTCCTGATTGACAAGGAAGGAAACGTCGTCAAGCGCTTTGAACCCACCGACCCCGTCTCCGCAATCGAAGAGGCCCTTGGCACCCTCCTGTAACCCACACTGAATCAGCACCATCTCCTTACCAACTCCTACCCAACACCTACCCATCTCCTACCATGGTAGGAGATGGGTAGGTGTTGGTACGTTTTCCGTAGGTCGACGATAAGTCGTTGGAACCCTCCCGAAGCCTCCTTTTCCGCCTTTCAACAGACGGTGGAAAAAATATTTATTATATTCGCGAAAAAAAGCGTATCTTTGCATCCGAATTATGAAGAAAATTTGGATAGTAATAGTGAAACTCTGCGGATGGAAGTTCATCCTGCCTGAAAAGGGTTCACGACCTGAAATACAGAGGTGTGTGTTTGCCGTCGCCCCTCACACCTCGTCAGCTGATTATATGGTAGGTACAGCCTATCTGTGGCAGCTCGGTGTCAACGGACATGTGTTCATCAAGAAAGAGTTTTTCTGGGGTCCTCTGGGACCCATCCTACGCCATTTTGGCGCCATCAGCATCGACCGTGGCAACCGCAAGAACGACATGGTAGGTACTGCCGTGGCAGCGTTCGCCAAGGGCGAGGGCTTTGCGCTGGCCATCACACCGGAGGGGACACGCAAAGCTACAAAACGCTGGAAAAGAGGGTTCTGGGAGATAGCCCACCAGGCCGGGGTCCCCATTGTACCGGCATTCCTCGATTTCGGCCAAAAGAAAATCTACATCGGCGACCCCATCTGGACCACAGACGATGCCGAAGCCGACATTCTGAAGGTCAGAAGCCTCTTCCGAAAGGAGATGGCCAAACATCCCGAGCAGTTTGTTGAAGCAGGCGACGCCACAGCTGCTCCACACGACGAAAAATAAAAAACAGATAATATGGTTAGAAGAATCTTTGTAGAGAAGAAGTCTCCCTACGCCGTGAAGGCCAAGGAGTTGAAGAACGAAATGAGCGAATACCTCGGCATTGATGCCGAAGCCGTGCGCGTGCTCATCCGCTACGACGTGGAGAATGTGAGCGACACGACATTCCAGACGGCGCTGACAACGGTATTTAGCGAGCCGCCTGTGGATGACGTCTACCAAGAGGAGTTCCCCCACCGGGAGGGCGACTTCTGCTTCACGGTGGAGTACCTGCCGGGTCAGTTCGACCAGCGAGCCGACTCAGCTGAGCAGTGCGTCTGTCTGCTCAACGATGCCGAACAGCCCATCATCAAATCGGCCACCACCTATGTCATCAGCGGCAACCTCAGTGAAGAGCAACGCCAGGCTGTTGTCAAACATTGCGTGAACCCTGTCGACAGCCGCGTTACCGACGAACCCAAGCCCGCCACCCTGGAGGACCACTTCGACGAGCCCACCGACGTGATTACTTTCGACGGCTTCAAGGATATGGCCGAACCGCAGTTGAAGGAGCTCTATGGCTCTCTCGGTCTGGCAATGACCTTCGCCGACTTCAAGCATATACAGCGTTACTTCCACGACGAGGAGAAGCGGGACCCCACGATGACAGAGATTCGCGTGCTCGACACCTACTGGAGCGACCACTGCCGCCACACCACCTTCGCCACAGAGCTGAAAGACGTGAAATTCGATGAAGGCTACTACCGCCCACTGCTGGAAGGAGCCTTCAAGCAGTACCTAGCCGACCATAAAGAACAGTATGTCGGTCGCAACGACAAGTTTGTCTGCCTGATGGATATAGGCACTCTCGCTGCCAAGCGCCTCAAGAAGGCCGGCATCCTCGACGACCAGGAGCCCAGCGACGAGATCAATGCCTGCTCCATCGTGGTGCCCGTGGTCATCGACGGCAACAAGGAGGAGTGGCTCATC